>Ga0180433_10000084_pt1 | contig 144859 bp, 206 predicted proteins | sample SS_ome_8_FD_132980 | JGI IMG/M metagenome (GOLD analysis project Ga0180433, IMG submission 132980) | Hypersaline lake sediment archaeal communities from the Salton Sea, California, USA - SS_1_D_1 metaG | ecosystem: Environmental > Aquatic > Non-marine Saline and Alkaline > Hypersaline >... | reverse complement strand
TTAAGATTTTTTAGAACTGGAGAATTTTTAATGTCTTCCGAATAATACTCAAGAACCTCAAACATAGGAGATCCAGTCTTTATTATTCGATCTTCCTGAAGACCTTCCTTAATTAGATATCTACGGGCATTCTCCGAATTGACCATATTTATATCGGACAAATGATCAATAATTTTACGGTTTGTTTCCTCAGGAACTAAAGCATTGAAACTTCGGTTTCCTGCTTCCATATGAAAAATGGGTATTTTTCTTCTTTTTGCTGGATATACGGCCAACGTAGAATTCGTGTCCCCATAAAACAATACAGCATCCGGTTTGTGTTCTTCGTATATCTGATCTGATTTCAAAATAATATCCGAAACGGCATCCGCTGGGGTTCCTTTCGCACATCCCATAAAAATATCTGGGGCTCGTATTCCCATTTGATCGAAAAATATTCCATGAAGCTCATAGTCATAATTCTGTCCAGTGTGGACAAAGAGATGCTCAAAATGGGTATCCAAGGCGGGAAGAACCCTTGACATCTTAATTAAATCAGGTCGAGTTCCTAAAATGGTCATTAATTTCATTTCTTCTTCCCCAAAATAGTTTTCGAAGGTAAAAGTTTCTCCAAATAGAAGCTAAATGTATTTTTGAATTTTTTGTAATTTCCTTGAGTCAATTTATTGTTATATTTTTGTGCTATCTTATCGCCGGCATACCAATGTATTCCCACACAATCTTCAGGTAGATCATCGTGGAATTTTAAAAAGACTTCCTCCATCTCATTAAACTTCCAAGGGTAAACAAAAGTCATTGGGTTATTGTAGAAAATCAGTTCTGGATACTTTTCTTCGATAATCTTCCAAAAGTTAATCTTTGAATTGGGAACAGGATTAGGAATCTCTGTTTCTTTCCTAAGAAAAGTATATACAGTTTGGACTCCAGCCGATTGATACTCTTTAATATTAAATCTCTGGAAACAGAAATCGTAGATATCCTGAAAGAATGGATTATTTCCCGAAGACCCTAAAAACCCAATGGAAAAGTAATCATGATGATAACAGCAGATGGTATCCATCTCTTTTACCTTTTCATAGTATTCTTCCAAGGGTTTTGTATATAGGATGTCTAAATCAGAATAAAATCCACCATTTGTGGCCATCTCCCCCCACTTAAAGAAGTTACTTTTATGGGAAGGACCCATCCAATTTTGCATACTCTTCCCATTCTTGTGGAAAAGAGACCACTCTTTAAGTTCAATATCCAAAGAGTTAAGTTTACCTGTAAAATCCTTCCCTGAGAAATTGAAGAAATCCTGTTGTACCCCATCCAACCAGGTTTTATACTTTATTGTGCTAGGAGGACATAAATGTAATTCCATCTCCCAATCTGGATTCAATTTCCGGAAGGAGTAAAGAGTCATATACCTCATCCAAGATAATTTTTCATTTCCCCAAAAGAATTTCATAACCTTCGGTATCATAGCTATTCTCCAAGAACTCTCTTAACCAGATTACAGAATAAATTATTGTATTCGAAATAATTGTTTTTTGATAGGTTGCGATTAAACTCCTGAGTCATCTCAGCACCAGCAAACCAGTGAAGCCCAATACTCTCTTCCGGTAGAGTAGATTTGGGATTAAAAAATATTTCAGGTATCTGCCTATATGAATAGGGATAGACTATTCTCTGAAAATCCCAGTAAATGTCCGTTCCATATTTCTGGTAGTATAATTCTAATTGATTCGTGTGGGGGACGATCTCATTCCAATTTTTTGCCTTCCCTATCAATTCATAGATTGCGACGGATCCTGCAGTCTGATAGCATCCTTTTCTGTTTAGTCGATTAGTCGCAATCTTATATACATCTCTAAAGAATGGATTCCCTTGAGTAGACCCAATAAAACCAATCGAAAAGTAATGAGTCGGTTTTGTAGTGTAGGCCAAGACAGTTGCATATTTAGATATTCTATTATAAAAACTCTCCATGGGTTTTACATATAGAATATCCATGTCTGAGTAAAATCCACCATTCGTATATAAAAGATACCAACGAAAGACATCACTTAACCTCACCGGATCCAACTTAGAATATTTTTTATTTAGGGGAATCTGAGAGATCCGCACACCCAATTCGGGTACCTTACTTAGATAGTCAGAAGAGGGAAAGTTAAAGAAATCCTGACAATTCTTATCCGGCCAGGGTTTCTCTTTCTGTCTGGAATATGGAAAGACATGCAAAACAATTTCCCAATCTGGATTCAATTTCCGGAAGGAGTAAAGAGTCATATACCTCATCCAAGAAAGGGTTTCCCCGGACCAGAAGAAGTTCATAACTTTCGGTATCTTTTGTGATTTATTCTTCACTCGGTCCAATGAGAGTTTGAATGTGCTCATGAATAATCCTCTTCATAAACTCCGTGTAATGATACGGATCATACGTGGTAGAATTAAATTGATATTTCTTTGGATGCGAATCACTTGTGGGAAAACATAAGGGTATCCCATAGGTCGCTATTAATGACGTTGGATCGAAAAAAGTCACCTTATTTTTTATGCACCAATCCGAAACGATATAGCCCAACTTGTACCTTAGCATTACACCAGTTATATTGTTGTTGAGAACAAATATTAGAGTTTTTCCTTTTAACCTCTTTTTTAGTTTGTATAGATTAGATCGGATTTCATCTGGGGCTTCAATATGGACTTTTACCGTTTTTGCCTTTGGAAGCCCCTTTCGACCATTTGATGTTGCACATACATGGCTTAAAATTAGGTCGCCATACTTCACGCATTTAAATGAACAAAGCTCCATTACGACATTCGACACTTTAGATAAGTCCACTTCCTTATCCGGATTGTTAGAACCCCAACCCCGAAAAGCAAATTCCTCTATTTTCTTGGGTACAACCACCTTTCCTGCCATAACGTCGAGAGCTTGAAGGAAGGCGCTGGTACAGTGAGCATGCCCTCCAGGATAGAGAATGAAGTTAGGATCATCCTTAAATGGCTCAGTAAGTCTGCAACTTCCCATTACTAGAGTCTTACTTTTAGACATCTACCGGCTCCAAACCATTTCTCAATCTTAAATCATTTACTATTTTAAGGACGTAATCCGAAGCGACCTCCGGTGGAATTCTTTGGGGAGATTTTAGATTCCAATTATCCTCATATCCAAAAATTTCCATGTACTTTTGAAGCAAAGGACGAAAGAAGTCAATATCCTCCTTACAGAACCAATTTCCCCAATCTCCAGATGAACCGGTTCGAAGGACATATTTCCTTTTTCCTAGATCAGAGGATCCTGAAAGAGGAAGACCTAAATAATCCTCCAATGGCTTAAAATTCTGTTTCACAAACTCTTCATAGTAATATACAAGAACTTTCTGTTCCCTACTAAATTTTATAAGTCCTTTACAATATTTCTTTGCCTGATTCCTTAAATCCCAATTCGGATGCAGATGCTCATGAAGTTTCAATACAGAAAGAGACTCTGGAGAACTTTCCTTTTGCTTTAACAGATCTAACACCTTAAATAATCTTTTTTCTTTTCCTTCCCAAGTCTGAAAAAGTCCAAATAGAAGGGAACTGATTATTCTATCCCTCTGATCCCGAATAAGAAGGATCTTCTTTGGAATTGTAAGGAGTATGGGGTTCTCCATAACTCGGAAGATATTCAACTTCACCAGACAATTTTTACCTAAGGAATTCACAACTTTTGGCTCATGGAGAAATTGGTTATTCTCAGGTAATGAATTCTTTACCTTAGAAAACAGCCCAGTAGTTCCCGTCCTACCTATTCCAGTAATCAAAATCTGCATCTTACCGCCTCACCAATCCAAATCTTTCTCGTATCCTTCGTCAATTAAATGCTGTCCTAGAAGTTTTTTACATAGTTCCATATGCTCAGGAAGCAAATAATTCCGCCAATCACCGACAACCCCCCTCCTAAAATTTTTCTTGTATTTTGGAGAAGACGAGTTTAGTTCTTTTATCTTTCTTCTAATTTCCTTCTTAGTTATTTTGATCCCCAGGAAGTTGCAGATATTGGTAAATTCTTCAAATGAATTCTGGAATAGTCTCTCAAAGGTTGTCGAATAGACGTTAGGATAATCTCTCCACTTCAGTCTTTTTAACTGTCCTGGAAACCTCTTAATGGACTCCTCAAAAAGTCTATTGATTCCAAACTGCTCATAAATATGTTTGAATCCACTTGTCAACCTAAAGTGGTATCCATAAGACACTGCCCAGTCCCTTGGATCTCTGGAGATGAACACCCCTTTCCGATTCGCCTCAACCAATCGGCGAGCTTTGCCCGGATAAGCGTGGTTTCCAAAACAGAAGTATCCTTTATCTGGAATAGTTTGTATATGGGTATCCCATTTTGTCCAGAAGTCATCCTGCTTAGCCAATGCCGGATACTCTTTCATTCCTAAAGAATTTAGTATCTGCATTACAACATGAGTTCCTGATCGAGGAATACTTAAAACTAAACAACTGTCGGCATTCTCGCAATTCACTTTTATATCCTTATTTGGAATAGATAAAAAGCTTTCTATTTGCTTTTCTAGAATTATTAAAATGAGCTACCCGCTTAAACCCATACTCTTTCGCAAACTCCTCAAGAACTGGAACAGATATCCACAATGGGACCCCTCTCCCCTTCTGTGCTCTTTTTAGAAACCCGCCAACCTCTACCACTCTTCTGGATCTAAGATCTGGAGATTCCGGTATATCTATTCCAACAACAACAGATTTATTAGCAGACTTAAACACCTCATTCAATACCTGAAGAGGAGCATTAAGATGGTGAAGAACATTCATAACCAAGATGGTGTCCCACTTCTCTTTTATTGACAAAGTATCTAGATCTTTATTCTCAAATTTGGATTTAGAATTTTTGTATCGTGCAATCCGATTACAGCTATTTACCAATCCACCTATATCATACCCTACAGATTTTCTTGCCATATTTTCTTCTGCTCGAAAGGTAAAGAACCCATAGTAGCATCCCAAATCCAAAACAGACTTACCCACAAAATTTACCTTACTGGAAATATGTTTCCAGACTTCTTCACAATGAGAAAAGTTTCCATACTTCCGGGTTCCTACTTCTATTCCATGATATAATTGACCCAAACCAGAAATGAATTTATCCGCCTTTTCAAAATTAATTTGGGGATAACATAATTTTTCAAAGTCTTCTGGGGTAATCGTAGAAGATATTCGTGAATAGTCCAGATTATTATTATTCAGGACAAAAGAGGGGTAAGGGAAGTTTTGGACATATTTTAAGGCTACCTTATACATTTCATAATTTTGTCTCGGGGTAACCACAAGTTTCTTTTTCTCAATTTCCTGAATTCTTCGATCGGCCATAGCGACCACATTCGTTACAATCAAATAAATGCAGATCTCTGCCGAGGTTACTTTTTGGACTTCCTTAAGAACCGAGTGAAGTTCGTCCCATCTCATCCAACCATCTAAAATAACTTTTTCGGATTTCGAAAAGGTAGAAATCAAATCTGATTGCAGTTTAACATAATCAAATCCGTGAGATTTTGTTGCTGGGGAATAGTCCCGTTGCCTCCAGTAGTCGTCGAATCTAATGCGAGTATAATTGGTTTTTGTTTTCGAAAAAGAGGTTTTCCCACTTCTTTCCGGACCATAGCAAATAATCAATTTCTTCATCTTTTACTCCTTAACAATAAACCAATCGGATACCGCTTTGGGGGATCTTCTTCGAACTATTTTTCCCGTATTCAAGAAAAGTAATTTAGATTTAACAAATTCATCTACTGCCTTTGTTACCCCAGGCCATCTCTTTGTCCCATAATCATGTCCTGAAATGACACCACCGGATTTCACCTTTGGAAACCAACAATCAATATCTTCTTTAACGGATAGGTAATCGTGGCATGCATCTATATAAACAAAATCCAAGGAGTGTTCATCAATCCTTTTGGAGGCAGCAACCGAACGCTCTTTAAGTATGCAAACCTTAGAAAGATGACCAAAAGTTTCAGTTACCTTATCATAATACTGGGTAGTTTCCTTAATCTCTTTTCCTTCTTGAATATATGAATCCCAAAGATCGACAAGTATGAGCCATTTTATATTCAAATTTTCTAACAGACTCTTAGCATTCGTTCCAGCTAAGACCCCAATCTCTGCCCCAACCAATGGGAGTTTACCAAAAGTATCTTGGATGAATTTGGTACTAGGCCGCATTTTGCTTCTTCCTGATGTGAAGGTAGTGAAAAATAATATTCCCACTCTCTCCCAAATATTTAGGATCGGATACCCAAACGATCTCACCGAACTCCTTAATTAGTTCCTCAAATTGTTCTATCGTTCTAAGAACCCCACCCTTCTTTTGATTAAGAAGGCTCTGGTTCTTTTTCCAATCGACTTCCCCCTGCTGATTCTGGATAGAATTTGCGATTTGTATTGCCAAAACACCATCCGAGGATAGGCTCTGAACAACCTCTCTTAGTTGCCTCTTTAAATTAGTATCCGACATATGTTGGGCTACCAGATGAGATATAGCCAAATCGAAACAATTTTCCGGAAGTTTGCATTCTCCAAATATGTATCCGAATTCAATGAAATCAGAAACTTTAGAGATCGCTTCAGGACAAGTATCTAAGCAGGAAACCTCCTTACCCAACCTAGAGAGTGCCTTTACTTCACTTCCAGATCCTACCCCTATGTCCAGAATAGACCGAGACTTCTTTATCTTATCTTTAATATTCAAACAGTTCCAAACATATTCTGGATCTGAGCCAGTTAGATATTGGGTATCTTCATGAGAATGATGAAATCGCCACCAATCCGTCAACCCAAAACTATCCTCAACGGATTCCTGTAAAGTTGATTGATACGTCCTTATGTCGGAAACGAGGACAGGAATCTGATCTAGAATTGATTGTAAATTTTTATGGGTAAGAGTATTAGTATGCTTCCTCTTCTTATATAGGGTCTTCCTAACCCCAACGAAGGGAATCTTGTGGACGTTAGCCTTAAGCATCCAATAAAAATCTTCACTATACTTCAAATGGGTGGGGAAAGGGCCAACCCTATCAATTACGGTTTTTGGAATCCAGATTCCTGTAAATCCAATTGGGCAACCAGTCCAGATTTCTTCACTAAATTCTTTTGGGGAAAGTCGAGGATGTTTCTCCATCAACTCCTTCCCGTTTTGGTCAATGACGATCCAATCAGAATAGAGAATACAATTTGGATGGTTTTCCGAGAATTTCTTTTTGGTTTCAAGAAGAGTGGGAAGCCAAATATCGTCACTAGGGCACCAGGTCCAGACTTTACCTTTCATCTCCTCCATACACATCTTAGCCACTACACCGACGTTGTCTGTCTTCTCCAATTTCTTTGCTATAATCCTTTTATCCTTCTTTGCATATGTTTGAATTATATCCCAAGTTCCGTCGGTAGAGCCATCGTCATATATCCTGTATTCAAAATCCTTTTCTGTTTGAGTCAGAACGCTATGAATGGCCTTAGCAAGATACTTTTCTTGGTTGTGACAAGAAGTAAATACAGTTATCATATTTCTTTATACTCCTTTCCTGTTATCTTTTCCAGAAGGGCCCTATTTCGGTACCATTCCGGACACCTCCCAACGTAGATGGAGCTTTTGGGATGCCACTGATGTATTACAAAACCCATTTGATGAGGTGTAATTTGACGATCCATGCCTCCTTGATCTAATCTGAATAAGAACTCATCGTCATCAAAACAATAGCCCGTGGCAAAATCTTCGTTGAAGCCCCCACCAATTCTGTCCAAATCCTTTTTCAATATCACTGAAGTAAAATGATAGCCAGTTGGACGAAGAGAAGAATGATTATACCATTGTCGATTATCTAATGGATCAATTATTCTGGAAACCTTCTTTAGAAAAAGATCATCCGGTTGATCTTTCCATTTACAAAATCTTTGAAATTGTTCTTTCGTCACATAATAACAGGGAAAGCTTAAATACTTTCCTTCACCAATGTTCTCCTTAGCATATCCAAGAATCCTTCCAAAATGAACACATTCGGGATTCTGAATCACAATAATCTTTCCTTTGGCCCGCCTAAACCCCATATTATAAGGAACACACGGATTTATCCAATACTTCTCTTCCTTCTTAACCTCTACAATTTGGATGTTAAGTTCCTTAAAATCCTTCGTAATCAATCGGGCTCTTTTTTCTTCATCACTGGCGTCATCTACAATTATAATCTCAGTATTCTGAAGGTCCTTTTTTTGTCTCCGGATGGATTTGAGGGAGTTTCTCAGTTGCCTGGTCCGATTGTAATATGTCATCACTATACTTGTTTCAATCATTCTTTATGGCCTTCCCCAAAGGAACATAATCTATATATTGATTTAATCTACTATTTGGAGAACAACTAAAAATCTGGCTGGAGGTCTTTTCGGAAATCTCCTTGAACAAACTGGGATATGGTGTCAGATACTCATCTAATTTTTTCTTGAAATTTTTCAATTCGGAAGAACTCATCTTTTTGAAGAAATGGGAACTCTTCCGGACAGAAATTTTCGATACCTGAATCTTTTTGGATCTGGAGGACCTTAAAAGGGTTACTTCAGAGGGTGGAATTATAGTTGGAGCAGAAGTTCTATTAGTTGATGAGGTTATATCAAAATCCATACCCAGGAGGTAAATCTTTGAGTATCCTAAGGCTACAGCCAATTGAATCCCACTATATCCGCTATCACTTCCACAATGAAAATCTTGAAGAGAGCTACCTACCCCACCATAGGAAGATGAATATATGACCTCATCTACCACTCTTAGGTCATAATTTAAATCGAACCTTGTGTCTAAAACACCATTAGGTGTATGCACAAAGCGTCCCTTATCATATGCCACAACAAAAAACTTCTTGGCCTTTGTTGATCTATAAATCTTTTGTTTTCCTTCTGTTGATGAATCATACTGGATTCCATTTTTACCAAACCAGGTAAAATCCATCGTGATGAAATAATCGGGATTGGGGACGAAGAAGATCGAAGAATTGACTGCGATGGTATTCTTCCCGTGAAGAGATTGGAAATCGAACCCGGAAAGAGACGGTCCGCCTCCCACAACAAAAACACTTCTCCCATTCATTCTTCTTCTCCAGAAAGAATCTACAGGATCTCTCGGATATCCTTTTTTGGAAAACATTCTAAGGAACTGTCTGGATTCAAATTAATCACAGAAATTCCTAATTCCTTAATCGACGAAGCAAAAGACTCAAATTCCTTTTTAAAATCCTTTAAAACCTTTATAACATTTTCTATTCTCTGGTTCTTATATCCTTCGTGGAAATGAGTCCTCTTCCTCTTCTCATCCACTTTTAGATCTAAACCCAGCATGTAGATTTCTTTACAGCCTAAAGAAATGGCGAGCATCATCCCACCAAATCCAGAGTTTCCTCCACCATAAATTCCCCGAGAAATATCCAAACTTATCTGCTTCTTTTCTAATCCATTGACAAAATAGACACTAGGATCAAATTTTGTTTTATATGAAGTCCGAAGAAATACCTTTATCCCGGAATACCGGAGCCAGGAGTTATGGACCGCAGCATTTTCCTGATCGGCTCGATTTGAAAAAGAAATACTATCATAGAATCTTTGGTCCATTCCATACAGGATGTTGGTATTATACTGTATAAACGCTTTATTTATTCCAATAGTTTTTTCATCCTGTATGGTTAGGAAATCAAAATTTTCTAAGCTGGGGCCGCCACAAAGAATGAAACATCTCTTTCCTTCCCAGGAGGAACAATTCAGAAGGTCCGTAATGGGCTTTGCCTTACATGGACTTGCCTTCCTGGGAATTATCCGAGACCCAACTCTACGCATTCGCAAGTATCCCACGGATTAACCCACAAAATTCTGCCACCCAATAAGTTTTATGGTCCAGGACCGAGTATATGCGTGTGCCCTGATCTTTATTTTTCCATTATTAGTATGAACCAAAACTAATCCTTGATCCCATACTTTATTTGTTCCTGCCGGATAATAAGAAGAATTGTAGTTCGAGTCGGATTCATCCTGAGGTTTAAGATACAAACCTCGATTGGTTCCTGCCCCGGCACTTGCATAGATGTATAACATACTCCGCCCAGATCCGGCAATTCCCGACACGTCGACCTCTGTCCATGTGGTTGTCACATTTCCGGTATGTATATTTACCCCAGAATAGTTCCACCCAATGTTGGTCACGTTTGGAGTAAACCCATTCAAAAAAGATCGGACGTCCTGAATCCTACTTGATGGAATACTGGTATCCCCATTTACTAAAGTCACCTCCGCCACTACCAACTTATTCCCATAACTGGGGGCGGTAGGACTTACCGCGGCCGTTCCCTGTTGAATAGTAACCGTTCCATCTGTATCCACATATACTAAATCAATTCGAGAATTTGGGGAGGATGGAACCGAGAATGGTCCCACTCTTTGTTCTGGAACTGTTACATACCCGGAAGAATTCTGGATACGTCCTGCTCGAATCCAGACATACAGCCCACTATCATCAATAACTTTTAGAATTAAATCCTGAACATTTAAAAAACTTCTATCGGAATAGTCAAAGCTTGTTAGGGTAGCCCCAGAGAAGACACATTTTCCAATAATAAGATCATTATCCTGAGCCGCACTGACAGAAGCAATGGCATGAATCTCTACATAATTATTCTGTGCCGCAGCATAGGACCATCGCAAAACCAAGTAGGGAGTGCTAGGATCAATATCCCCAGAATCCAATGTCGAGGCATTTAAGGTTGCTGAAGAGGATGTTTTCACACTAATCTGAGAACTATCATCTCCCAACTCCGCGGTAAAGGTAGATAAAGTGACTGCTACATCGGATACCCGAGTTAGATATCCTCCAGAGTATATCCCCCTAGGGACTATATCTAAATTACGTTTATTGGCCTCTAAAGAAGTAGCTTCCTCGTAATATGCTACCGAAATAGATTGTGTTCCATGATTAGTTGTTCCCATTATCCTTCCCCTATTATATGGCCTTTATTCTGGCGTATCCGGATGATACCGATTTCACATTTCCATCTTTGTCGATACAATCAAAGATCCTTCCAGATCCCCGGACTCTAATATTTGTGGAATCCAAATCTACGACGCACATCCCATAAAGAAATTGCCTCCCATGTGGTGGAGGAAGAACTAAATCAGTTCCAAAGGGAGAATCACTTAACCACAACTGGACCATAAAAGGCTCATATCCCAACCCGTGTGCCTTCGTATAGGTAGTTCCGGTGCTCACCGCAAACCAACCACTATCGTATGTTTTAAACTTTGTGGAAGGAATACCAGAATCTTTTAGAGATAATTTTCCATTACTATTCACCTCAAGGGTGGAATCGTCCGGGTCATATGAGTTGTTTGTAAAATCCCGAACATCCTGAATATTGCTTGATGTGATATTTGTAGCAGTAGATGTTAGAGTTATCTCAGCAAGGACCAATTTTCCGTCGTAATTAGGAGCTACCGGAGATGCCGCAGCAGTTCCAGAACTATCAATTGATATCGCCCCGGTTGCTCGATTTACATAAACCAAATAAATTTTGCTATTCGACGATGGAAGAGTAAATAGACTTGTTTTTTGGTCAGGAATACTGATAGTTTCTTTTCCATTTTGAATCCGGCCGGCTCTGACACGAACCCGGAGTTCGGTATCCTCAGTTGGCTCGACCTTCAAAAACAGGTCCTGGGTATTTGGGGACGTTCTTTCGGAGTAATCGAATCCTTGTAAATTCCCACCTCCAGTGAAGGTACACATACCAACAACTAAATCATTTGTTGCCGGAGAAGCAACCGCCAGAATAGACATGTAATCCGCCGTTGCGCTTCCAGTATACACCCACCTCAAAACCAGATAGGGGGTCGCAGAAGCTACCGCTATACTTACCGCAGATCCAGTTAAGATTTTTACTTGATATGTCCCATCAGTAATCTCACATACTAAAGTGGATAAACTTGCATGAGAATTGTCCACAATAGAGAGATATCCCCCAGAATATATTCCAGTCTTTCGTATTCCAACGAATCTTTTATTCACTGTACCACTATCGGCACGAGAGTGATACAACAAGTTCACGACCTGATTTCCAATATTAGTGGCCATTTCTTACCTCTTATGTTCTCAAATCTTCTTTATAAATTTGGATGGTTACCTTTAATTCTACCCTCGAATCCTTGTCAATCGATGGGAAGGTACCCCCCAATACAATTACATCTGTATTCGTATAAAGCGCTAATTCACGAATCCCATTTTGAGACACATTCTTAGGGACCAAGAAGGAAATACTTATCTTCTCATCATCCACCTCAATATCTCCACTATCCACCGCTCCCGTAAGAGCCGGGGACACTGGGGTCCAAGTAGATTGATTAATATCCCCACTTCCAGTACCTAACACCCATTTCGTAATGCTATTTAAAAAGGAGGTAGCCGAATCATCAAAGTAGGAAATCAGATCATCAAAATACCAAGCAGAACTATCTACAACGGAATCAAAATATTTTGTAGCAAATTCCCAACCATCTAAAACCCGGGTTTGGATATTTCCATCGACCTCAATAACATGCCCAAACTCATCCGTCTTTGGGTTCAAATATAAAATATAATGAGGAACCGTATGAACCGGTCTAGTTAGTTCCACGTTATCATAAAAGTTATCCAGGTATGTGGTTCTCCATAAATGATTGGCCGAAGAACCCCCAGAACCACTACCACCAGAACCCCCGGATCCAGAGCCCGATGTATATACCTGGTTTAAAAGAATCTCAATCCCAAAATGAGGACTCTTATAGTATGTCGAGTCGAACCCGGGGGGATTCTCATCTTCTTCACCTACAAACCAATCTGTAAGATAAAAGGTTTCATAGTCATTAGTATACATATCATATATATTGACTGAAAACTTTTGTATCAGAGCTATAACTAATATGGATTCATAGGTACCTTTTATCTTATACCAATCAATTGCCTGAGCTATTGTTCTACGTATTTCATCCTCAGTAGAGTCATCCTCCGGAGGAATGTCCAAACCAATTAGAGAAGCCAAATTCTTTAGATATTCTCTATCTGCTACCGAATTCGGATTGTTCAACTTTACCATATCTCGGACATAAGTTAACCAACTACCAACCTCTAGTTCAACCTCATCCACATAATCTTGTAGAATCTGTTTGTTGTGGAACCATTCAGGAAGGAGGCGAAGAAGATCTAGGGAAACCGCATGGACCCAATTTACATCAATCTCCATTTCCATTTCGACGGCCAAACCATCAAAGGGGCGGTGAGTATACTGCCAGGTGATTTCCACCTCCATCTCCGCTTCGATCACAGCAGCTGCGGAAGCGTCATAACGATAGCCACCATCAAATCGCCATTCACTCATTTCTACTGTTCCCTCGTTATGTCATATGGCAAATTAAAAAAGTGGGAGCTTACCGGATCAACCCGAGAAACCAAAGATAAAGTTCCAGAAGCACCCGAAATAGAGGAAGCTGGTGGGGGCGTCAATCGGTAAAAACTATCCAACTGACCAGAATCATTATCAAATCCACCACAGATATAAATACTTCCACTATAAGCCGCCATGCTGATTCCTCTTGCCGAGTAGGAAGAGGTGGGTCTCTTCTTCCATAAATCTAAGGATATGTCATAAACCTGATCATATAAAGAATATGTCACAGTATCGTCAGTAGCCCCACTTACCACATATAGAACCCCATCTATATTTGAAACTTCTTTATAACAAACTGCCTCAGGACAATTTGTTTTTGCTGTAAATATATCTGTTTCTGGATCGTATTCAAATACTTCTGTGGTAGCTTTCAAATCAGCGGAGTATCCAGACATGTCCGCTGTAGAACTTACTATATAGATCTTCCCATTATATTCATAGGAGCAGGCATAATCCCCTAAAGCCCTGGGGGCGGCCCAAGCCCTTCTGGTTCCCCAGGTATCCAGTGCCGGATCATATATATCGACATAAGGAACCAGGGTGTGGGGAGGAGATTTCAGACCACCAAAAATATAAATCTTATCATTAATAACGGCGGATGCATGATCTTCTCTCGCTACCGGCATAGAAGTTTTCGCGGTCCAAGAATCCAGATCCGGATCATATTCATAGACTGTGTCGTAATAAGTTCCTAAATCACTCCTATACCCACCTATTAAATATAGTTTTCCATTTACAGCCCTTAAAACTGGACTCTGTAAGGAGACCGGAGCATCAGTTTTTTGAGACCATGTTCCGGCTGAAATATCGAATGCGTAAGTTGTTTTTGAATGGGTGTCCCCAGTGGTTATCCCAGCGACTGCATATAAGACGCCATTTAACTCTTCAAATCCAAATTGTTCCTTTGGTTCTGGAATATTCGTTAACGCCGTTGCGGTTGGAAAAGCAGATTCTAGCTCAACTACAAGAAGTAGATCCAAATTCTCTATGGTTGCATTTAGGGTTTTTCCAGCGTCTCCGGTATTGAATGAGGATGTCGCATATAGATATCGGAAATCATTCTGCTCACCAACCCCACAATCCAAGGTAACCGTTCCTATTTCTACCGCCCCGGATTCCCCATAGTAATTTCCTGTGTATACCCGCAAGGTCAATCTACCGGTTCCATTTGTTCCACCATCATCATCCCTCTCAACGGTTACATAGTACTTAGTGCTAACTGAGATTGCTTGATTGGATAAGGATACCCCGCCATCCTCACAAATCCTCAGCTGCAGAAAGTACGTACCACCGCTGTTTACTAGAACTACCGACTGATAATCCCCCCCTGAGTCATCTATCCCTTGAAAATCATCAACCGCATTTGCAAGTCCCCAAACGGAGGCATAAGGGGTGACTCCCCCATACCCAGTGGCGGTTACTTCAAACCTATGAGAAAAATCTCCACCAAAGTAACCCGCGCCAAAATCCTTATAGACATAACTGCTTGTATTCCTAGTAGAGAGAAGGGCCCAGGTGATTGTATCACTGGTTTTTGTAACAGTGGATCCTGGATCAGTTTCACTGTATGTTGTAAAATCTTCGATGGGCATTTATAAATCCTAATGGGTTACCGATAAGGCCCCCGATGAAAATCTTGCGGTTTTCCCAGCAGCTACACTTTGCGAGGCAGAAAGAGAACCATACGCCAACATATTCCCACCAGACGCAGCATCATATAATACAAAATGAGTTATTGTTCCCCAAGATCCGGTGGATTCCGGAAATGAGATTTCTGAGGTATTCTGTATTTCAAAAGAAGATGCAGAAGACCAATCCGCAGAATCTGTAGATGCTCTTGCATATCCATTTCCGGAAGGTTCTGTGACCCCAGACCCATCCCCAGAAGGTGCAGTAGTTGAAAGAGCAACATATATATTGGATGGAGAAGAGTATGTATCTTTTCCAAAAAGATGGTCCAAAAGTTCATTTCTTAAATAATTAGAAAAACCAGCCATTTATATCTCCAATCGTAGTTACTACTTCTGTCGAATCTTTAATGAAATTATTAAACTATCCCCAGAAAGAATTGTTCTCTCAACCGAAGATGCTACTGCTCCCTTGTTATATCATGTGGAAGATTAAAGAAGCTATATACATAAGGATTAGAAACAATAGTTAAAACAATATCACTAGAAGTTGCGGATCCAGCCGCATTTGTTGCGATACATTTATACGTTCCTGCATCTGAAGATGCTGCATAAAAAGAATATGTTGAAGAAGTAGCTCCAGAAATAGGACTTCCATTTTTATACCATTGATAAGTTACTGAAGGAAAACCATCCGCCGTAACTGAGATAGAGGATAATGCCCCCAAAGAAAAAGAAGTACTGGAGGATTGTGCAGTTATATAGGGTATAATTCTAAGATCTATATCAGATGATTGAGCAGATCCCCCTGCATTTGTTGCTATGCAATAATAAGTTCCCCCATCATCTGCGTCTACGGAAGAAAGGGATAAGGTAGAATTTGTCTCCCCAGAAATTGGACTACCATCTTTATACCATTGGTATGTTATAGGTTCAGTGCCTGTAACTGTGACAGAGAATGTTATATCATCTTCATAATCTGCATCTTGGGGAGAAGATGTTTGATCGGTGATAGTTGGAGGGGTACCAGCAGGGTTTCCCCAAGTTTCAAACAACTCATCCCGGGTAGCTGCTGTTGACCAGGAACCCAAAGCATATACCGCAGCTGCTCCGCCAGCATAGGAAGGAGAGGAACTATCATTCAACCATCTAAGATAAAATTGATCAACTGAAATTGACAATACAATCGAGTATTTAGATCCTGAAGTTAATGAATATTCAGAATCAAAAGTTATTTCTACCCACTCCCCTCCATCAGCAAGTGTAATACCCCCTCCTGCAATCGACCCAGTTGCAAATACATTACCATCAGGCACTTCTCCAGATCCAAAGTCTCCCACCCCTTGCAATTCAACAGTAACAGTCCCCGGATCTCCTGTTCTACGCTGCAATAGCAACTTAACAGACAAAATCTTGTAATCATCAGAGGCAGTAAAAATTTGTGCTGCTAAATTATCAGATCCTTTTAATGAATGAAAACTATCATTCCCTGTATTATAATAATCGTAAATTGAAGCCATAAATTACTTTTGCCTAAACGTTAAGGAAAGTTTTGAATTATCACCAGACAATATGGTTCTTTCCACACTTGCCGCCACGGCCCCAATAAGAGATCCGGTATTATCTGATGAGGTGCAGAGAAACGCCCCATTAACTGGTCCAATATTCCCACCAGACGCAGTAAATGTGACCTCCTTAGACACAACCTGCCAATTCCCATCCTCATTCTGCTCAATTGTAGGGAATCCCACCGAGGATCTTTCGACAGCAATTCTGGCATATCCATTTGCTGCTGCGGGTTCATTTGGTATTGTGGCCAAGGTACTAGTTTCCACCACTGTCCCTTTATATAGCCCAATATAGAAGTAATCCCCTGGAAAATATAGAGAAGCATTGTCCCTAAAAAAGGTGTCGATGGTTGCAAGTTCCCCTTCATCTACAAGTATATTTTTCTTGTCCCTAAATTCGTAAATTACTTTTCCATCCCGAATATGTTGGAATGTCCACAAACATTCATAAGCATCACGCCAACTCATATTTCTACCTCTAAATCTAAGATTCCATGGAAATGGATTCAATATTAACATCGGACAACCGACAAATCTGGTTGAAAGATGGAACAATCGACTGACTCTCCTCATCTTGCTGATACAAAATATAAACTGAACTTGGAGTAGGGGAGATATTCATAAGAACCACTCCTGTGGAATAATTTATACTACTTCCTGATATAGTATATCCGCCAGAAGTTCCATCAAAAGAACCCGTTCCAGATCCCCCATTTTCATCCACAGTAACATATGTACCATCAATAAATACCCGGGCTGTTTCTGGAAGAATATCAACCGCGTCCAAAGCGGCTCCCCAATCATAGGATGAATCGTATGAACTGCTGAGAACCTTTTTTATCTCTAGAACCATGGAAGTATACGAAACACCCTCCAGATCATCCACTGCAGAAAGAACATTGCTATACTTGATCCTGGTTCCTAATTTGGTGGTAGTTCCTAGAAGAAACTGGTCTGCTAATTCCTCTTCAATGTCCGCCTGGGTTTGAGATAAAGAGTATCCCTGACTGACCTTCACATTAAGACGGGGAATTACTAACAAGAAGGTGGGGGTAATAAATTCATACTTTACCGTCAACATAGATAACTCGTAAATGTAATCTGATAAGGTCGACTTAAATGTTGCATCTGGTAGCTCCCAGCTCTGTAAAACTAGGCACATCTTCACCTTATTTAGCATTTCGTAGTCTGCGGTTTCCCCCGAAGCTTCGGCCTCCTCATTTTCTCCCCAAACATTTGCACTGGCAACGCTAGAGTAGTTCTCCAAAATTGCGATAAAATCGTCCTTTGTTACCGCACGCTCTCCGGTACTGAATACCCGAGGAGCATTGTACCGAATTTCCTCAATGGTCTCCTCATCACTTCCTCCCAAAAAAGAGGAGTCGTGGGTTACTGAGACGGTAACTATATCCCCATCCTCATCATAGATGGTTGAATTGACCGTCGTTATAGAGGGAGATCCAGAATAGGTCACATTTCCATCTGCTCCATCTGTTCGAATATACTGTATCACAATAGTGGATCCCGCCTCAGGAGATTTTCCATTCACATCATCCCCAAAAAGAACGCTAATGGTTCCTTCGGGCTCATTGATCACTCGAAAATGTTCTGAAGTTGATGTGGAGTATAAAAAGGACGAAACTTTTGTCCATTCTGTTCCATCAATAATGACTCGAAAAGTTGGATTATCTGTATCCGCGGAATTCTCCACATCCTCATCATTCACAAGATATTCTTGTTCTGTGGAACCATCCGAAGTAACCTGTTTCTGAACAAGCTCCCCCTGAACCGCATTAACGTCTACAGATGTCTGACCTTTTTCTATTGCCGCAGATTCATTCGTAACAAATTTAGTTCCCCCAGTTGTTTGGCACTCAGTATATTTTGGAATATATACTATCTTACTAAGAGCTGTATCAATACTAAAAGTCAGAACTCCAGTCGAGGAGGTTTTCCTCCGAGCCTGATAGTTCAAAACTGCTACAATATTCTTAACACTAGAAAGCAATTTTGCAGTCGGGAGATATGTCTCCTCTGCTCTTCTCTCTGTATAATAAAGTCCTAAATTTGCCACATACGCTAAGAACTCAATTAACATCTGCCCAGCGCCGTCTCTATAAATATCCTTCCAGGCATCCTGGGCAGAAAGTCGATTCTGTATTTGACTTACAAGTTGATCGAAATCATATGCCACGTAACTTAGAGGATTAGCTGTCATTACATCTCACCTCCAAAATCAACCGAATGGCTGAATATATTTGTAAATCCCTTTATTCGGAATCCAATTGTTAAGGATAAACTAGATTCATCTGGGTTTGGATAAATCTCCACATTCTCTATCACCACCCGATCGTCCCATCTTTCGATGTCCTCTTTTATTGTTCTAGAAAGCAATTTAATCCCAGTAGAATTTAAGGGTTCAAAAAGAATATCCTGAAGAGAGGACCCAAAGGAAGGAATCATTACCCGCTCACCCTTCCGAGTCTTCAGGATATTATTTATCGCTGCCTTCACGGAGTCCACATTTGTAACTGTCTTTAAAAGACCTTTAGAGTCTGGAACAAAGTTTGGATCAATTTCCGACCAGATTGTAGATATTTTTGTCGCCATATTTTACTCTACATATACGTTTCTATCTGGGGGAGATATTACAGCTCCACAACCTGCAACCGCTCCCTTAGTTAGGATCAACTTTCCATTACAAAAACTTATAACTGTAACCGCCGTAATTTGAGTAATCCCATGTCCCGGCAAAGGGCAAGAATGAAGTGCCCCATTTACAGCAACTTCATTACCAGAAACTTTAAATCTACCATCCTGATTTGTTGTTATAATGGTCCCCTGGTGACTTGAACGGTCCCCCAGCAAAGCTATCCGCTTACCTCCAGGTGGTTCCTCAAGAATAATCCAAGGGGATGCAAAAGTCTTAGATCCAAAACTACCGTACATTTTTAACTCTTAAAAATAAATTAGGGGGGATGTCAACAACAATGGGTACGACTTCTTTTCTTTTAGACTCTAATTCTAAATTAAATCTATTGGTGTCCTTTACCAGAAGACCCCACTTTACTACCCCTTCAATAATAGATTGAATTGATCTAAGAACGAAATCTTCCTCTGATTCCTCTTCTCCTTTCCAAGAATAATTAAAATTACCTTGAGAATCTACCAAATCCGAAGAAAGAGTCACAACCTTCCCAGAAGATTTTTTCAGCATCTCTAATACAAGATCTTTTCTACTTTCCGGAATTTCAAATGATATCTTCATATTAATCCTCCAGATTAACTATTGTTCCATCTACTGCACCCATTATGTTTTGTACTTTATCATAGTATTCTACTTCTTTTGCCGCTAATGCAATTTTATCCGCAATGCCTCTGGCATCCAACCCTTCCCAGAAAGCCCATTCCTGATCCGCAACAGCACGATCATCATCAATCTTTTGTTGGCCATACGATACAGTATACTCAGAAAGAACAACCTTTTCCCCGGTTACAGGGGACAACAGATAATACTGCAACTCTACATTGTTCTCTGCAATCTTAACCAACTGTCTTTTGCAATCACTTGCTTCTGCCATTTTATTTACCTTTCTTATGTTATTGTTCCGCCATTGTTTGCAACCACAACCCACCCTTCGTTGTCGGCATAGACTAAAGTGCAGCCTTCGCCAGCACCGGAAAAGGTAATCTGTGTTCCGCCTACCATATTGGCTGGTGTAATCTTCCACGTGTCTGCCGCATTGCCTTGGGCTACACAATAAATATGTTTGACTTGTCCGCTTGTTCCATTTGCTAATGTAACATTATCAAGGTCACTGTCTCCATTTGTTGTGACTTCAGTATTGGTTGTATATATCGAAGCAGCTACTCCGGCGTCTGTAGCAGTAATCTCATCCGGTGTTGCTATAAAACCACCAGTAATGGATAATCCACCTGTGCCCACTACTTTGGTACTAAGTATAAGATTAGTGCCATCATAATAAATCTCAGCATCATTGCCAGCACCCATATATATCTTACGGTTGTCACCGCTTAGGTATAGATCACCGTTTACCTTTAGATATTGACTGGAGGGTGCTGCGTTAAACACACCATATAACAATGAATTAGCGGCTTCGTTAGCTGCCGAACCACGGTCTTGATTATCAATAATAAGAAGATTAGAGTTGGTGGTTTGACGATAACCTGACCGATACCCAAGAAATACATTGTCTGAACCAGTTGTATTTGAATAAGCCGATCTTTCACCAATAAACACATTTCTGGAGTGCGATTGTGCTGCTACACCATACGCGGATGAGTGGCCTATAATTACATTTCGATCTCCCGTCACATTTCGGTAAGAGGCGTCTCGACCAATAATAGTATTATATGAGCCGCCATTTTGATACCTGCCAGCATATGTACCAATAGCAATGTTTTCACCATTTGTAGCTTCACTACCTAATGCCGAGTAACCAATTCCTAAATTAACACTTGATGTATTATTGAGTAACGCCGATGATCCGATAGCTACGTTGTAACTACCTGTTCTGTTTGCTCGGCTGGCAAATGTACCAATTGCAGTATTATAAATACCTGTTGTATTATAGTAACAAGCTTCCTTTCCAAGCCCTAAATTATTTTGACCAGTGGTATTATTTTTTAATGCAGAGGACCCAATAGCTGTGTTGTTTGCTCCTTTATTAGAGCTACCACTACCATATCCAGCCCAATATCCAATATAAGTGTTGTGGTCTCCATTATTTACTCCTCCGGTAGTATCATTATAATAACCGGCTTGGTATCCAATTCCTACATTGTATTGTCCATTGTCATTTTGAAACACATCGGAACCAAGGAAGAAATTAGAATTTGTGTCGTCAACTTTCAATAGTTGAATACCACCATGTTGAATAACTGGATTAGCTGCAAGATTAATATTAGCATTGGCCCACGTACCACCAGATAGATCAAGTCCTACATTCTCAGTACCACTAAGAGTAAGATTACCAAGAGTAGGTGTTGCACCAGTGTCATAATCTTGTGGAAGAGATAGAGTAATAGTGTCATCCCCATCATCTGTTACAGTAATCTGATTAGTTGTTCCATCAATACCTGTAGCGAAATCTACATCCGCAGCAATAGTGATACTACCTGCTCCATTTGTGATTGTAATATTTGCCCCTTCAGTTAAGGTAGCAAGAACTGGATCAGCACCAGTAGAACCAATAGGCAGTTGGCCATTAGTGGCTGCACCTAAAGCTGTAAAAGCATCTGTACCAGAACCAACAAGTAACGAATGATCTGTAAACGTGGCTGCACCAGTACCACCATTAGAAACGGATAATGGAGTGGACAAAGAAGATATAGAATTAAATTGGGGATCCCCTGTAGCTGTTACATCCTGGTCTATAAAACTATGATCGCTGCCATCGCTGGAAACATGGGAGTATGCTGCATCATACTCCAATTTTAATGCTACAGTTAAATGGATATTTGTGACCCCAGCAGCAAGATCATCCAGATCCTTTCCAGCGAAATCAGTATCAAAATCAGAGGAAGTATAAATATCATCTTCTGACATTCCGGCCGTATAGTGTAATGCGGCTCTGTTTCCAGTAGAATGTGCTACGTCTGAAGTATCCTCCTGAGCACGTACAATGTCATAAAAATTGGGGGTTCCAGAATAAGATGCCGTGACTATTTCCAAAAGAGGGTCGTCCGCTGGATCGGGAAAATTTGTATTGTCCCAAATGACAAGACGGAAACTTCCTACCGAAGTAGGGAGGGTATGTCCTGCCTGGACTTCTAGTTGGACAGCACCAGCTCCTAGATCTGAAGCTAATGTTCCCCTGGCAAAATTCTTACGAATAAAAGACATTGTTTCCTATCTTATGGATTGATTTCCACTTTTGTTCCGCTTATTGATATATTTCCAGCGTTATCTATACTTACAAATGCTCCAGAAGGATGATCAACCTTTATTAATTCTGCTGAATCATCGATTAAAACTACTATACCCGCTCCAGTCTTTAGAACTCTTCGATTTGGGTAATTAGTCGTTCTCTCGGAAGGAAGCCCGTGCACGCCGGATGGAGCAGAGGCAAAATATACCGGCTGATATAAATTATTTGCTTCAAAGAAACACCAAACATAGGTTCCTACATCCGGAACGCAAAAACAACCCTGATCGGATCCTGCACCCACAAAAACGGAAGATGCTGGAACTGCCCATGGAAGATCAGAAGAATCAATCCCATCATAGACCCCATGGATATTCACCTTTATTCTTCCCAGTTGACTTGAATCGGAATTAGATAAAACCTTTCCCCGGTAAAACCCAGTATAGTTATCCAATTTTGATTTTTTCAGGCCCAACATCTTAAACCTTTCGAACCTCCTTTGCCTGGGTTAAGGAGGTTTCTATATCCGTATCAACCCCACAACGGACCAAAAGTAGGTTGGTCATAAAAGAGCTTCCCAAAATATGGACAACTCTTTTTACCATCCAGAACCCCGAATGTTGATAAACAAAAACTTTACCTCGATTCAATGCTTCTGAAAAAAGAACTTGGGTGATATCGCCGGGGGCAATGTTTTCAATTCCCCATGTTGATATCCACATATATATTGAATTGGATAAAGCATCGTAAAACTTTTGTCCTACCCTCCCAGAAAAATCTGATGTGAAATCATTACTCCGTCCCAGATAACAAACGGACATATTCGTATCATCTTCCTTATCCACCAAATAGTATTCAGAAAGCGAGGGGCATCCCTCAAGTTCTATTGATTGTGAAGACGTATATGTTCCAGTTTCGTAATCAAAATATCTATAGTCTGCCTTTCTGGAACAAAAAGAAGCCCGAAATTGGGAATTATCAAAAATCCTAAAGTCAGAAACCGGATAGAGTCCTTCGTATGGGGAAGCTCCCACAATGAATCTATAAGTTATCTCAGAAAGAAGGATCTCATCAATACTCTTAAAAACTAGAATGGGATCTCCCTGAACATTCTTAATAAAACAATAATAGCAGGTTTCGCCGGTCTTTCCTTCTATTCTATCCTTCAGGTAGCGAAGGAAAAAACCATTATCCCAATAAGGCTGAAGAACCGTTTTTACGTAGGACAGGGAATCCCCTATTTCATGATTTTCTAATCCCAACTCTCCTGATGCAATTGTTTCTATTTGAGTTTTTAGATTGCCAGAGACGGCCCTATTCCGATAAGGGGAGAATAGTCCCTCAGTTTTTAGAAGTCCATCAACCTCATAAGATCCATCAGAAAGATATCTTCTTCTCTTTACATAAAATACGAACACATTTCTTTTGTCAGGAGAACTTCCTACTCGGTAAAAGGATAAAGTTACTTCATTAGACTCCCTGTCATATGGCATAATATTTCCCAGAATTCCTGTATTATCCTTCAGACGCATTTTGAAGGTGGGAACAAGGCGTTCAATATCCTGAGATATTGTCAATTCCTCTATCATTTGAGGAGTAGCTGGGACGATATTCTTACCTATCTGAATTTCCAGATTATAATTTCCAACTATTTCCATTAGGACCTACGAACCCTACTTTTTCTTTGAAAATTGTAAATATCCAAAATATTTGGAATTATTAAAATAAGTCCAGCAGTTAACTCATCAAATGGATTCTGTATTCCATTCACAGATAAAATCACCCACCAAAAACAAGCATCTCCATAATTTCGAAAACTAATCAGCGCTGGATCCGGAAGATCAGATTCTTCTACCCGATAATAAGTTGGAGAGTATTTCATGGTGAATTCGGAAAGGGAATTATATAAAAAATCCAACTCCTCCACCCCATCTGTAATAAATTTCTTATAGAATAAAGTCCTTCTCATCTTACCCTCCTGAAGGTGTTTCTATCTGAGTATAGGAATGATCCAAACTTTCCTTCGTCGGCATCTCATAGGTTTCAAAACGAATTTCTGCTTCGGCCGAAATGGGCAAACCATCCGGACCAAATTTTGTCTTGAAGTTAACCAGATCTTCCCGGACAATCACATTCCAGAAAGTCAAGAAGGTTCCTAACTCCAAGATGATAAAATCTCCACCTTTTCTAGCATTATCTATATCCGATCTGGTTCTATCCGGATAATTGACTTGCCCCGATAAAAGGCTATCCCAGGTAAATGGGGACGGTCCTGGTGGTTGCAACATGGGTAGATTTGTAATTGCCTCCTTAGTCATACTATATGCATCCCCGAAACGGAGTTCTCCAACAGCTTCAGCAATCCCAGATACATCCGGACCACTTTTTCCAGATGGATTAGATGGAAGAGCCATTAACTGAAGAAGTCTGCAGGGTTCAACAACTTCAACAAATGGATCATTAACCGCCTCAAATTTCATTTTTATTGAGATACCCATAGGAGTGGTTCCCGACCACAACCTCCTGGTAGTAGAGCTGGTTATTGCGGACCTTTGGGTTGTGGCCTGAACAAAAATATTAGCTCTTCTCAAAATGGAAGTTGGTAGAATCGGTTCCCATTGAGATTCTACCGTCATGGAAATTCCATCCTCCTGGAATGGTGAGATCACGGTACAATTGTTCCGATAGCTTGTTATTCGTATAAGATATTCAGGAGGAACCCTATCCCCATCAGAAACCACATACCCGTATTCGGTGAATCCGGAGGACAACCTATGAGTTCGATGAAGAAGGCGTTTCTTTTTCCTTTCCTCATTAGAAAGTCTGGTTGAGTACCATTTCGGATTTTTTTCAGTATTTCTAGGAACAAAATTATCTGCCACTTTATTAGTCCTCTAATTCCAATTCAGATGAAGCCAAAGCATTAACCCACGGATCACTAGAGTCATACGGATTCCCTAATCCCGGTTCTCCCATTTGTTGTTTCCTATTCATTCTGTCGACCCCCTTATGCAGACCAAGAGCAGTCTCATCTAATTTTTTTATGGCCCGTAAAAGTTCTTGTTCAATTTCTTGTTTTCCCTTTCCCTGCCTCTGGAAAAATTCAGGAACAGATGGAAAAACCCGGCTCTTTTCCTCTGCCTGCGGCCAAAACGTTTTCCTTGGTTCTTTATAGAATGGTTTGGTGAGGGGGGATACTAATCTTTCCCCCCACGTTAAAGACTCTTCCTCAACTTTCTTTGCCCTTTCCATCTCAACGGAATGGATCATTTTTAGTGCATCTACCCTACTAGACTCATCCCCCTTAGCTCCCTTTTGTAATTTCTTCCCCAAGGCTGATTGAAGTCTTCCTTCTTGTTCTTTCTGAATTTTTTTGTATTTCTCTATTTCTTTTTCAACATCCTCTTTAGTTTTTCTCCACTCTTCAAATTTCCCCATAAGGGTATAAATTCTATCCGAGGCGAAAGCAATTGCCCCGGCAAGTAGCATAAGTTTTCCTGCTGGACCAATTAAGGGGACTAAAGATAAAGAAAGATCTTTAAATTTTTCAACTACCCCACTAAGAATTCCCCCGAATGAAAATCCGGATTTGGCCGTCCCAAAACCCTTCATTCTTTTAAGGAGTTCTTTAGTCCACTTTGCTTTATATGCCCCTCTGTTGAAGAAATCTAAAAGAACATTTGATCCGGCTCTTCTACTTGCGGAAGATGTGGCCCCCCCGGCCATTATCCCAGGAGACCCACCAAAAGCACCACCTACCGATCCCTGAGGGGATAATGGTGACAAGAGTCTGCCCAGTCTTTCCTCTTTTCTTTCTCCCAACTTCTGAAAAATACCTTTTCCAACTCCAAAGATATCCTTTCCCATCTCAGCAAAGGGGGTAAGAGGACCAAGAAGTCCAGTTGCTACACCACCAAAAACATCCCGAATCGTCTCTACTGTCCGAGGAGCTGTTCGTTTCAAAAATGGGAAAACCCCCTCCTTCTTTTTCTTCATCTCTCCTCGGGCTCCTTTTCGGATAATCTCCCGGGTAATATTTAAATTCTTTGGATCGATCCCGGTTTCATTTCTAACCCTATTCATCCGATCTTTCAAAGCTTGAACCTGGTTGGACTTCTCCAACAAAATATCTCTTCTGGAATTCAACTTATCTACATTCTCTACCAAAAGGTTTACATCATTCTTATTAAAAGTCCCAGATTCTATCAGATTTTCTAGAAGATTTATTGTCTCTAGAGCCAATAAAACCGATTCATTAGTAATCCTTTTAAACTCCCCCCTTTTATATAGATCCCCTAAAGAACGAAAGAACGTCACATAATCGCGAGAGAGTTTCAACTTTAAGGCCCGGAAGGTCTTCATATCAAAGACATCTACCCCAAAGATATTCTCCAAAAAATACTTTCGGTGTTTCTTGCCAAAAGCATCTTTTTCATATCTATACTTACGCTTTTGATACATTAACTTCTTTCCTTATTTTCCTTCTCGGATTTCTTTTGCTCGTATATTCTATTGTAATGACATTCCAGCATCCGAACATCCATTTTTCTTTGATCCGAAACACTTAAATGCAGGTAATACAATAAGTTAAACTCCCTCTCCATCAAAGTTCGAAAACTGGGAGATCTCCGGTACAAAGAAACTAGATCGAAAGGGAATATCCAAAATATCCTCCTCCCCACAAGCATCATCTGTACATTTAAACTTCGTCTTCATTTCTGGACCGTGGAAAAACCTATCCTGAAAAGAAACTACTGTCAGATAATCCTTGGCTTTCATAGAAGCTAATTTTTTCATCCGAGCGACCACATCCAAGGAAGAATCAACTATCGTTCGGGCATAGCGGTATAGGTCCACATCATTCTTATTCTTTTTTGCGTATCGCTCAACCTCTACCTCATCTCCAACAGTAAGCAGCCTCAATTGTATCTTCTCCCCAGAAACCGGAAGAGGAACCTCATAAGGTTGTTTATAGTTATCCGGAAGATCCACCGTCTCCAGATTTCTCAAATCAACCTGAACTTCGATATCTGAAAGGCAATGAGAACAGACAGATTTGACCGTCATCATACAATCATAGGAGTTCACGTATTCCCATAGGATTAAATACAGACGATCCCCCAAAGTTAATTGAAGAGGATCTACTCCTTGTAGGACGGATTTTAGAACCTCGAGATAGTTTCTCTCTAAGTTTATTGGATTGATTTGAGAAAGATAGAGTTCATCTCTACCTTGATATGATCTGGCTAAAACTGAACCAGGATCTACTTTTGAACCATCCTGATTAGAATAAGTCAGACACTTCGATGGTAAATTGATGGGTACAAAATCATCCATTCTTCTTCTCCTGATAAAATAAACCTACATTCCTAATTTTTTAACCAAAGAACTAAAGGGAATTGTTTCGTCCTTCTCATTATAAACCTCCCTTGTTCCATCCGGATAGGTCGCCACAGCATACTTCTTGTTTTCCTTCTTATCTATGACGATGTAGATAATGGATCCCATATTCCAATACCTATCCCAATACTCTGAGGTTCTTGATGAGATACACCATTTAGTATTTGACCCGTAGAAGCAGGAAGCTTCATGGTTTTTGGGAACAACAATTAAGTATCTATCTGTTTCTTTAATTTTTTCCGATTCAGATTTTTTTTCTCTTTTGATTTCACTTTTACTTTTCTCTTCCGGAATTTCAGAAATCTTTTGATCTAAAGATTCTAAATCATACAGAAAGATATCTGAATCAGATCCTCTGATTTTTCCTTTAGAGACCAATTTATGAAATAACTCGACCACGTCTTTTATATGAGTATGTCTTCTTGGATTAAGAACATACTGTTTCAACATCCAAGAAAGATACTTCTGTTTTCCGGTTCGATCAGACTTAACTAAATCGTGAAATACCTTTTCTGGAACTTTATTTGTTTCCACAAATTGCTTATGGAGATCCTCCTTCTTTCCTTCTTTTAGGGTGGATTCTTTTATTCTATCCAAATAAGGTCTATCAATTGTTTTCTTTAGCTCTTCAACTGAAAGTTTTTTGTTGTCAGAACACCAAAAGGTTCCACCTACTGTCTGAGGGGCTCCTTCTAGAGAAGTTAGGGAGTTGTGGGAACAAATAAAGAAACCACCTACTGTCTGAGGGGCTCCTTCTAGAGAAGTTAGAGAGTTGTGGGAACAATCGAAGTTTCTACCTACTGTCTGAGGGGCTCCTTCTAGAGAAGTTAGAGAATTGAAGGAACAATCAAAGGTTCCACCTACTTTCTGGGGTGCTCCTTCTAGAGAAGTTAGTAAGTTGTTGGAACAATAAAAGGATCCACCTACTTCCTGGGGCGCTCCTTCTAGAGAAGTTAGAGAGTTGAAGGAACACTCAAAGAAACCACCTACTTCCTTAAACTGAACGGGTAACTTAGTTAGACCTCTTTCAAATAGATCTACATCTCCACTGGCACTCCAAGTGCCATCTGGATTTTCAGTACAGACGGACTTGATGTAGTCCATTAATCTGGATTCCAGTTCCTCCTCTGAAGCGGGTTGGAAAAGGTCTTCAAATTCAGATTTACTGATTTCAGTAAGAATGTTTTCGTATAGTTCGTTGAACATGTTAAAATCCTAAAGCTCCTGAAATAGTTGATCGAACAAAACTTAAAGCCCCCCAGTAGGTTCAATTTTATCAATACTCAAAGTAATTTGAGCCATTAGAACTCCGTCATCAGTATATGAGGGATGCTCGACAAGGTGGGTCTTCGGAAAACATCCCTTCATTAAAAACCGAACATTTTCAAGGCCACTTTGATCGTAAAACATCAAATATACATCCCTCTTATAATTCAATTTGGGGTAGTAGTAGCCCTCCTTATCGATCATCCTCTCATACCATCCGTAGAAGTATTCCCGCAAGGAGTTATCGGAAGGGACCAAAAAGAGTAAGGTGACAGTATCTATCGTCTGTAATCCAGCATAGAACTTTTGGAAGGCTCCAGACTTCATCACGGACAACTCGGAAATACTATAGTCTCCAAAGGTTACGTCCTGACAATATTGAGAGACCAAATATCCCAAGACCCCAGAAAAATCACTGGGCATCATTAGAGACCAATTGTAGGCCCTCTGTAGGTTCCAAGTCTTCGAAGATAGAAAGAAACCTAAACCAGATATATCCAACCCAAAAGGCATTAATCCTCCGCGGTCCAATAATCATATGAAAATGTGACAGCATACATGATAACTCCTTCATCGTCATATGCTACGGGAGTATCATCCATCGCCTGGGGGTAACAACCCACCAACTTGAATTTTTTGACCACAGTATCCATAGGATTCAAAAGACGCAGGTATATATCAGTCTTTATGTCCAAGTCCAGAGACCCTATACCACTTTGGGCATCCTGGATAAGCTGCTTCCATCCGTAAATCGCATCGAATACCGCCTGATCGGTTCCTTCGATAAAAACTGCCGGCCAGGTATGTGTCATGGTAAGTTTCCCTGGTAGTTTTATTCCAGGGGTTCCCTTAAAGGGAACCAGGATCTCGCCAAAACTTCTTCCCGGAATCGCCGCGCTTTGTGCACGTACTTCCAGATGATCTCGATCCCCCCCACCTGGCAAACTAGAAAGGACAATATCCCACAGATATAACCGTGCGGCATTGCTGAGATCTTGTTTTAAATTATCTGCACTCATTGACATAAGTTAATCTCCAATTTCTGATTTTTAATCCAAATTTTGGACTTTATTATGTTGGATTATTTAACTTCTTTCCAAATTAATCCACTATCCTATTCTATCCAAATAAGGTCTATCAATTGTTTTCTTTAGCTCTTCAACTGAAAGTTTGTTCCGGGAACAAATAAAGAAACCACCTACTGTCTGAGGGGCTCCTTCTAGAGAAGTTAGAGAGTTGTTGGAACAATAAAAGGATCCACCCACTGTCTGAGGGGCTCCTTCTAGAGAAGTTAGGGAGTTGTGGGAACAAATAAAGAAACCACCTACTTTCTGAGGTGCTCCTTCTAGAGAAGTTAGAGAGTTGTTGGAACAATCAAAGTGTCCGCCTACTTCCTTGAATTTGATGGGTAACTTAGTTAGGCCTCTACCATATAGATCTACATCTACATCTCCACTGGCACTCCAAGTGCCATCTGGATTTTCAGTACAGACGGACTTGATGTAGTCCATTAGTCTGGATTCCAGTTCCTCCTGAGAGATAGGCTGGAATAGGTCCTCAAATTCAGATTTACTGATCTCAGTAAGAATGTTTTCGTATAGTTCGTTGAACATTATTCGTTCCTAAAATACTCTTTCCACTCCTCCTCAGCTTCTCCTATTAAATCATCCATTATATCCTTCCCAGAAGAGTTCTTAGATAAAATATCTCTCTTTTCCATTTTATTTAATCCCAGGAACTTCTTATGAACCAAGGGTAGAAGAGATTCTTTTCCCTTCCCCAAATAGGACGAAATGATCTTAAATAATTCTGATCCGATCATTATATCCTTTGTTTCACTTTCAGGAGTCTCCTTCTTCATCACTCTACGAAGTTCTGGATCCAAAGAAACCCATTCATATATTCCCTTTGTTAATTCATGAACTAGATATGGAAAAGTGATTGCTCTAACTTTTATAGTGTAAGTGTCCCCTTGGGGAACTACCTGGGCAGATCCTGCCTCACCCTCTCCTCGAGCTGATTGTTCTATCCCATCAGGGGTTATCCAGTAACCCAATTGAGCAAGAGCTCCAAGTATTCCATACATATTAGGAAGATTCGAATCAATTTCTTTCAATTCTGGATTAACCAGATTAAAAAGATACAATTTAAGAACACTTGATCCCTGAATTAGAAGATTTGCCATTCTTCTTCGAAGTTCCTCTTCTGTTCTAACCTCCTCAAACTCTTTTGCTAATTCCAAATTTAAAGTTTCTTCTCCCGAAAGGTCCTCTTCCTTCTCAATATCCACATCCCAATTAAGCTCAGGTTGATCTAATTTTACATCAAAATCAACAAGGCCATTTTCATAGGCGTCCTTTACCATCTCAAATTCCGGTAAATCCAAAACAGAAGATAGAGCCAATTGTTCTAGGTAGTCCTTTCGGTCAGCTTCTATACCTAATACCTTCCTCAGGGTGCTTTGAAGCAAACCAACTAATCCTGGAAGAGATTCCTGGGTAATTTGAACCGAAGTATATTTCTCTAATCTACCCAACATCTCCTGATACGAATTACTCGCTATCATCTCAAGGTACGACTGCTCTGAATCCGAAAGGTTAGGAAGAATTTCCTTCAATTGATCATCCCCACTAGAAATCCAGTTCTCTTTATCCGGATGAACAAAAGAAGGATATTTTCCAGGATCAAAAGCTTCCTCAATTCCAAGATTTCTGGACTGTAGAAACTTATTTATCTCCGCAGAAATTCCCTTAGGTTCAGGAGAAATTCCTGGCTCTGGCTCCAATGGATGCTTTCGCTTTCTTCTTGGTACAGGAACCGTCCTCCCGGGTTCCTCCGTCGGAAGCTTCTTTGGCGTCTCCGTAGGAGATTCTACTGGAGATTCCAACAAACAGAATAATTTTTCAAATAAATATCCAAACATGATTTAAATTATCACCATAAACATCTGAGTACAAACACTTCAATCCTTATAGAAGCAATCCTTTAGATGAAAGTTCTTCAAAACTTGCGCCACTGGTGGTAATTATTGTCCTGAGCCGGATATACTCCGCAGCTCTGGACGGCTTCACAAATACATCCACCCGAAGCTCCCCTGAATCAATAACTTCTGAAGTATTATTCGTAGTATCACATACCACATGAAATCCTTGATCTCCAGCTTCGGTCTGAAAAGCCCCTTGAGCAGATAATCCGCTTAAATATCCATTCAGCAAGGCTTCTACTCTAAACCGGGTTAAATCGTTGTTGGGTTCCATCACAAAGGACCGTAAAGATATGGCCATCGATTTTTCAATAACAATTAAGAGCCTTCGGACATTAACAGAACTTAAAGCAGAAGTTTTCTTCTGTAGAGTTTTCTGGCCCCAAATTACATGGCCCTCTCCCCTAAACGTCTGCAAAGGATTTATCTGAGCCGGGTAAAGGACATCCCGATCCCCCTGAGACAGAGGCTTTCCATCCGTTTTCGTACATTCAAGAACACCATCCAGAACCCCTCGATTGAATCCAGCCGGAGCAAACCAGACATTCTGGACATAATCATTGTAGGCATACTGGGCTGCAACATATCCGGACGGGGGAACTCGGATCAAAAGATCATTAAACTCATCATGAATCCGCGGCCAGATAGTATACAAGGCCGCATAGCTTGTATTGAAGTTCTGGGTTGTGTTCCGGAAAGTCAGCATACTAGTTGAGGAATTCGTGCTGGCGTAGGGCATATCCAGAACGGCAATACAGTCCGCCCTCGCTTCCGCAACGTCCCTTATCTCCGTCTGTACCGTGACGCTGGTCTCTCCTCCATTAATAAGGATGCGGACATCTATATCATCTGGATTTTCAAACTCACCCCAACCCGTAACCAAATCCGAAGCAGAAATATCACTACCGTCATCTCCACCTTCTAGATCTAACCGGGTAGCTTGTGCCTTAGGAACGACAGTATCAGCAAGAGCGGTATTGTCCTTAACGATAATATAGTTGCTGTAGCCGTTGATCTTATCCTCAAGATTGAGCTGCTTTCCATACCCATCGACTTTCGTTTTTCTAGATACCTTCCAGAGCTCAACTTGAGACCAATTTCCATCATCATCTTGCCAGTATACAACAATTTCAAAAGTATACTGATCGGTAGCAACCGTTTCTGATCCATCCTTAACATTCTGAATCTTAATACCTATCCGGTTGTCCCAAGCTCCAGGATCTGCACCCAGAATCTGGAACAAGGTATCATTAAGATACCCGGAAGCCGCTGTAAAGGAGTCCGTGGCCTGTCCGGCACTTAGAGCAGCATTGCTATACGAAGATGTGCTCTTCATAATATTGACACCACCCCAAAGCGCTCCATTATGCACCCGAAGACAATAAAGGGCATTCCCTTTCTTCAAGTATGCTAAGGCCGAATAATGGAAGAAATGTCCAGATGATGGATCTGGTTCTCCGTATTGTTCAATAAACTGTTGATCGCTAGTTATCAACCGAATATTATTTACATCCCCCTTTACCGAATATCCCACTATTGCCGCAGGGGCTGTTGCTACCCGGGGGACGATATCACTAAGATCAAGTTCCTGACTGTACACACCCGGAGACATGTAAATTGACATATTAAATTCTCCTCATCTTCTTATCTGAAATCCTTCTTCAAGTGAATTTCCACTATGAATGTTTCTGTATATTTCTTCCCTTTAAAGTTCACATACTCCCTTCGAATTGTACATCCCCACATTTTCTTTGTTAGGGAATTCTTTTTTATCTGCCATCGTCCAAATAATTTATTGACTTCTTCATCCGTAAGGCGTCGAATAAATTCCCTTTTATTAACTTTTTTCTTCCCCCAAAAGTTTTCTGGATCCTTATGATAGAAAACCAGATCTCCCCATTTTTCAATTCTTCTTATCCAATCAAAGATGGTCTTTTCCGAAGTTAGGGGGCGAGGATCAGGAGTAGCCAGACCTACCAGATCTACTGCTTCTCCAAGATCGAAGACCTCATCTATTCTACCTTCGATGAGTTTTTCCAGAGTTGATTGAATGAGATCAAACATTAATCTTTCCTATAAATCACACCATCTGCCGTTGTACTTGTTAATGACTCTGACAAAGTCAATTTAGTATATTCGCCAGAAAGGACTACTGCTGAAACCGTGTATGGACCATTATTGTTGGTAGATCCCTGAATGTTCACAGTCTCATCAACCGTAAACTCACTAACCCAATCTCCCTCAATAAGTATATAATTACCCGTCAGATCAATAGAAGATATATTATATAAATGCCGACGAAAGAATCTCAAGGCCTGCTCTAATTCTGTGTCCTGGGAGGAGTCCTCCACAATTATAGTGGAATAATCCCCACTCTCCAAATCATCTTTATCGTATACGGTTAACCGAATCTTCTCCACAACCCCCACATCTGAATCGGATTTTAGTATCCAACCATCTACCTTTATTGGCATTCTAAACTTAAATATGACGCCCTTCGTGTATTTCTCCCCATATGTGCCCTCATCGACGATATCGCCAAAATGAAGGTCTGGAGTTATTTCATATGTATCTGAATAAGTAAGGGATATTTTTGGATAGTCCTGCTGCCAAAAAATATAATGCTCTATTGCTTCATAAAGTTTATCCACATCCTTACTCCAGAACCAGACATCGTAATTGATATCGATGGGCTGTGCCTTTATGTGAGTATTCTTATCTACCCAAAGTCCTCTTCGAGCCAGGGGGGTTCTCTGCCTTGACCAACTTGGACCGAAAGAGGATCGGTAGAAGGAAATAAAATCTAGGAAGTTCTCCTGCCTATGCTCCGCCATCTCACGTTGTGCGACTTCGAGAGGAGCCTGAACTATAGCATATTTCTGGGCTAAATCATCCACTTCCAAAATAGTCTTAAATCTATTATATAGAAGGGATTTCAGACCTGTATCATATTCTTTCCCGATTGAAGCCATCTTTTCCTACAATTACCAAAGAAGTAAAGAATGCTTGAAGAACCAGATCTTTATCCGGTCCGGTACCCCCAAAATCCTTTATCCATCCTTCTGCAAATCCCTCTGGCCCTATTCCTTCATCTCTGGCCCGGGCCAAGTAATCATTCAAAAGTTTCTGGGCCACCAAGAGAATTCCAAGCATCTTAAAGTATTCTTGCTCAGTCGTACAATTTAACCGGACCACTATTCGTTTCACAAATTTCTCCCAAATCGGAAGTTATTTCAACTTTGGATCTGATCTGATCCAGATTCTCCACTCGAAGATTATTGAAGGAGGATCCAGGAGATAGAGTTAATTTAGATCCATCCCCAACATTCAATTGGACATCTTCGTTAGATTTATTTTTGATCTTTTTGACTCTCATTAGTTTTTGTCCCTTTAGATTCATTCCAACCACCCGGGATACCCCCACGGGGAATACGGGGAGAACTGACTAAACCATGATCTGAAAATTCTCTCCATAAATCAACTGGAGAAGCCCATTCTAATCCTTTTGCATTCGGGAAAATGAACCTGGCGATGGTTCGTATCGCCGCGTTGCGGTCGTAACCAGCTCCCTTCATCCACTGGAAAAGATTTTCAATCCCAGGCTCCAAGGATTCTAGTTGTTCAACTTTTTTCAAAAGACCAGGATCATCTTCACCTTCATACCCACTCTTAAGTTCGCCGATGGCAGAGTTCCACCAGGAATCTAAGGGAACTGGATTGGAAAACATGGTGTCTTCTTCATTCACTTTTCTCACATTTTCAAATATTTCATCAAACACGTTAAATTCTCTCCATTCTTCTTGGGACACCTTTGAATGCTTTCACCACTACTGCATCGTGGAAACCCCTCACACTTAGATCGACCAATTCATATTCTGTTACATCCGTCGTATTATTTGGAATAAACTCCGGATTCACCTTAATATAACTTCTCTGGACCACATCAATGGATACATCAGTACCCGCTTCCGAGCCCTCTAAAGCGGTAGCAGTATTTGGCATCCAAATGACCATGGGAAGGTCATTCTCCACGTAGATCCCAAACTTCCGAAGTCTATACTTACTCGGATTCCAGACAATGAAGCACTTTCCAGAATAAGATAGGTAAGTGAGATTATCCGGATGTTCGAAGATATCATTACCTTCATCCGCATTCAAGGAGGCAGTAGTTGGGATATATATTGTACAGTCGATCCCCACCGAAGATAAAATGATATCTGTGTTTCGCCTAAGAGCATCGATTGTCTCTCTAGGTATCATTAGAGACATTACAGAATACCCCCTTTAGGATAGTCTTCCACTTTCTTAAAGGTCTCTTCCAATCGAGAACGTAGAGATTCTTTAATCCTTTCCCTCATCTTTTCATCCAAGGCCATAAACTCCTTCTGATGTTGTTCCAGAACACCGTTTACTTTAATAGCCATCATATTAGACAGGGCATCTGCATGCTCTTCCAAGGAAACTTTTTGATTCCGAACTTTTGTGGTTATCTCTAATAGATCTTCAAATTCACTCATTATATTATTCCTTTGATTAGATCAACTTCACTAGGAGTTATTTCATTATCATCTTCTACAAACTTTTCGAGGTCCCTAATAATTCTAAGGTATTGGTAGCGGTTGACAAACTTAAACATGGCATTGATGTCCTTCCATTTTTTTGCCAGTTCAACATCATTCTTTGCCTCTTCTGGACTATTCGGTCTGGAAGCACCATGCCTGGTATCTACCCACTCTTTCCTTTTCTGGTAGAGTTTCTTAATGTCCTGTTCTATCTCCCCCAACTTATTTCTGGACTTTAGTAGGAGTCTCTTTTGGTGCTCCTTAGGAAGATGCTTAACCGCATTTATAATTGTGTCATAGTCGATAACATCCCTTTTTAGTTCCCCCATAAGAAGGTCTGCATCCTGAACCATCTGATTTACTTGAGGAAGAATCGAACTAAAATCAGTATATGGATCGTAGTTTAGTGGAGTCAATTTAGGCCCAACCAACCAGGTATCCTCTAAAACATCATACACAGCAACAGACATCAAATCCTGAGATGGGTTCGTTTGAACATATACTTCAATAGGATGTTCCCCGACAAAATTATCCAGATCTTCATTCTCCTTAAACCAATCCATCACTTCTTTAACTCTATCCTCATTCCATTTGCTGAAGTCCTCCGGGATGACATGAATATCCAAATCAGTATCATCCACGTAAAGGTTACTTCCGAGAGATCCCACGATCCGAATTTCCCCGGCTTCCTGAAGGAGATCCTCCTCCGGATATTGATCCAGAAGATTCAGAATCTTGTCCTTTACTTCCTCTCGAAGAAAATAGAATCCGTCTTCTTTTTCCCAAATATCTTCCGAGAGGTCGGCTCGTGGGAAATCAATACTGCTTTCCTGAACTACTTTATCAAAAAGACGATTATACATTAATTATTCCCGGATCCTTCCTTTGCTTTAATTTGCTGATTTAGACGATCAACCTCATCTGCCATCCGATTCTGATCTTCCTGATATCTTTTTTCGGCGTCCAACATCTTCTGCTCGATGTCCATTCTTCGTTTCCTTAGAGCCTCCACATCATCCTGCTCTTGAAGTTTGGACTCCTCAAGATTCAAATCATTAATCACATTCTCCAGAGCCGCCTTAGTCGAATTCTCATCCGCAGTTTGAGACCAGTATTTCCTTCCAAAATAGTCCAGAACTTCCTTACTCTTCACCCCATATTTGGACATTAACTTTTCAAACTTCTTGTCCTTCTGAATCTGGTCAATCAATTCCTGCCACCAATTTCCTTCATTAACTTTACTCTCAGGAATCTCCTCTACATATACTTCATGCTCTATTTCATCTCCCAGAGTAAAAGAAGTTCCACATTTCTTACAAACAACTCTTCCAGTATTCAACTCCACAGAAAGCCAATTCGTCGTATTACAATTAGGACAGTCAGCATAATACGAAGAACCTTGTCCAGTAGACATTTTTACCTTAGGAGCAGTTAGTTCTTCCTTTCCTTCTTTAGTCCACTGAAGAGGTTCCCTTTCATCCTGTTTTTTATACTCTTTCTTAGCTTGAGGTAAAAGAACATATTTTAGATAGACTGCTTCAATATCCCCAAGATCCAATTGATCAAGATCCTCAACTGAATATTTATCAGTTACATCCGTTTCTATTACTTCGTCAATCATGTCCTGTAACTCAGGCCATTCATTTGGAATAACCTTATTTTCAATAGCCCAATTTAGAATTTCCTGAGCGTGTCGATTTATTCCAGGGGTTTCCCCCACCAGTTCTTGAACGGTTTCATTTACTTTACTTTCATTTGAAGACAAAGGATTTATCTGAGCGGACTTCTTTCCCGTTTCTTTTTCCGCTTTTTGTTTAGCATCCCATTTACTATCTGCTTCTACCTCCAACTTCGTTCCATCATAAAAGTTTACCCGGAATCTTCCTGGCTGTTTCTCTACGTAATCTGACGGAGATTTATCCGTGATATCCTGATATTCTTTTACTTTCCCGATTCTCTCCACAACCTTACTACCACATTTACAAACAGGAGAACTGGCTCGGAAAGTTTTAAAACATTCATTACATAGGTAGAGTGGGTCAGATTTCCTTTCGTATGTCACTTCCTGACTCAATTCCTCATCCTTTACTGGATTCAGCTCAGTTGGACGTTCAACTTTGTCTACCCTTTTAGGAACACCACCCTTATCTGTATCTGACCAATCCTCCATGCTTAATCTTTCGGCATCATCCTTAGGAGTTTCCTCTGTGGGTTGTTCGGTTTGTTCAGCCTTTTTTCGTTCCTGCTCTTGAAGTTTAGATTCTTTAAGTTCCACATATTTTATCTCAATAAACCCTTCTGGGATACCATCTCTTTTTAATATCTCCTCCGCCTTTGCTTCCGCATGAAGTTCACTATTTGCATCAACGGTAACAAAATGAAAATCTCTTTGGGGTTCATCCAAATTTTGCCAGGTTACCACATATGATTTGGTCTGTTCTTGTATTTCCTCCTCATCTATTCGAGGGACAGATTCATTAATTCTATCTAAAAATTCACCAAAGTTATCGAAAATTCCATCACGAAACATATTTATTCCTTTTTATTTTTCTCAAGTATATTCTCTTCCAGATCCGAAACACCTTCCCGATCTTTATGGATAGTCCGGGATATTTTCTCGCTTTCCTCCAACCGGACTTCGACAAGACGAAGACCAAAAACATTTTCAAACAGATCCCCAAACATTAATCTTTCTCCACCGACATATCCACAAGAGAGGCTTTTTCTCCATCCACATCAGACCAATGGCCCTTCTTTCCTGTTCCAGTCCAATCTATTAGATCCTTGATTTTATCACTCACCAAGGCCGCCCGAGTCCAATGAGCGACTTCCTTTCTCCTGCCGTTCTTAACTATGGGACGAAGTTCAATTGGAAGTCCAGAAAATCTAAGATTCAAAAGCTTATGAACCGCAGCAGGAACAGAATTACTTTTCAGAATGTGATGAAGTATACTTACTGCCAATTGTTCCTTTGGAAGTATCTTCTTTCCATGTTCCAGGCACTGATCAAACATCCGACCTACCCCAGTTCCGGGGAACTTATCGCTGTATTCACCAAGAACTTTCAAAAGAAGTTTGTATACTTGCATATCTTTTGCTTCGAATATATTCATCTTCCTTCTTTCCAATTTGAGTTGTGATTTATAAGATTCAGGTTTTCTAGAATATCTGATCACATCATCCTTTAGATCTTCAATATCATCAGAAAAATCTGGGATTCTCTTTTCTAACTCAGACAAAAACTGAAGTTTCCCACTTAACCAACTCTTTTTCCAATTCTTCCAATAGGTTCGTATTGCTTCTTCAAATGGCTTAGGAAGTTCCCCGGCTTCCTGCCACATATATAAGAATCGATCGACATAGGAATCCATCGATTTTCCTTCCTTCATCTTTCTCTCCACCGGAAATCCTGTAATCCCCACTTTATTAACTACTTCTCCAGCTCCCTTATTCAGTAAATCTGACTCTTCTGGATTCAATTGGACAAGAAGTTTTTGAAACTCCCCAACATGAACTATCTCCTCCTTTGCTATATCTCTAAGAATTTCTGCTGCTCTTGGGTCATCTGTTGCATCGGCCTGTGCTTCATAAAGGTGGGCCGCTTCTTCCTCCGCTGCTATATCCAGACGGATTGCCCTAATCAACTCTTCTTTTGTTAGTCGTCTATCTGGAGTCATTCCAGAGAACGGGTTTACGAATTCTGCCATTACTCCAAATCCTCAATAGTATCTGCCAAAACCCGAAAGAATCTACTAGTAAATTTCCCCCCTTTAGGATATATGACAGATCGAACCCTTTTTATTTCATTACTCTCCTCTTCTATAGCATTTAGAAGATCAGAATTATTACAAAAAATTGTTTCCGTAAGATGGTAATTTGTATCCACTAAGGCCTCAAAATAGAGATCTACCTTCTGATACCTGCTATGAATCCTTGTCCCATACAGATAATCATAATTCTTGAAAACCCTATATGTATTTAATGGACTTTTATCCTTTATAGCCTCAATGATCATTTCCAGATTACCTCTGTCATTTCCATATACTTCGAGTAGTCTGGAGTATAACTCTTGTATGTCCTTAGATCTCCTCTCCTGAGTTACGGCAACCTTCAAATTCTTCTTTGAATGAAAAGAAACTACACCGAATCTCCATTTCCAAGTTCCGGAAGAAAGATTTAACTTTCGGAACTCTGCCTGATCATACATATTGGCCAGAGCTACCCGGAGTTCTTCTCGGAGATCATTCATTTCCTCTTCCATGGTTTCGTTCAAAAGAAACCCTAAATTAAGGTATGTATTATTGCTAATTGTATTGTCAAAAATGGAACAGAAGGATTCCCAATGTTCATTCGGGACCAGAACTCGAAGATCATTTTCAAATTGGACCTCCCTTTCATCATCCTGCTCCAGAATTTCAATCTTCCAATCTTTTTTCTTCTTGGCCAGATCCGCAACTTTTGCTTTTACCATCCCCAGATGTGCCGGAAGGAAGGAAACATCATCAGATGTGGTTGTTTCAAAAATTGGGGAAGTTTCCACCTTTTTCCGGAAATGATTATCCATTCGATCTAGAGTTTCAAAGTACCCCATTATTCTTCCTTCTCCTCATCCTCTTTCCGGGTTTTCTCTTTTTTCCTTCTCAAAACCTTTCCAGCCTTCTTGGCCCAACTAAATTCATCCTGAGTAGACTTCTCAATCCGGGAAATATCATCCCCATAGAAGTCTTCCAACCATTTCATCATCGTGTCGGTGTAGAATGGGAGGACCTTCATCAAATTAGCAATGTGCTTGCAATGTGCCCCGTACTGTTTCGGGTTCTTAATTCTAGGCGGCCGAATCTCCCGATTCCCAAATTGAGCATTATATTTTCCTAAACTTCTTATGTAATACCCACCATAATAAAGGTCCGCAGGACATGAACACTTCAACTGAACATTGACAATATTCAAAAATTTTCGTGCCAACTTCCTTCGATCAATTCTAGACTTATCCCTAATCCACAATCTTCGATCCTTAACTATCTTAACTAGAGTAGGAATGATATCCAAGAACTTCAGATAAATATCATACCAGACGCCTTTTGTCGTTCCTGAACTAATCCGAAACTTCCAGAGTTCATCCTCCACTCCTTGTAGGCGGACTCCCCCATTTGAAGCTACCGCCTGAACCCTGTCCGGAAAAGTGGGGAAGAGACGAGTAATAGACTTCTGTTTCCTTTGCAACTGTTTTGTAGTTGCTTCATGTATTTGATCGAATAGGTCCATTATTTGACAACTTTAAAAGTAACTAATGCCTTCGGTTTAAACTCACCTAAGCAAATTTCTCTCCAACAGCAATTCATTTCACAACAGAAAGGTTTGTCTGTCCTAAAACAATCCACATTTCCTTCTTTTCTTTGTATCCCTCTTATCTTCTCTATAGCCACTGGATTATTAAGAACCATTATTGTTTCCTAAGATCCTAAATTTCCTAACAATCGGAAGTTTCTGGCCTTTCCAATATCCGTGATTCCAACACTGGAAACCCATAATCCCCATCCCTTGGACTCCTCCCTCACTGCCTTCAAAAGATTTTCCCGAAGAGTGCTTCTACTATTCTTGAGTTCTTCTAAGGTGTGGCCTTCTATATATTCCTCAATTGCAACCAGTGCAGTTGTCTGTAGGCTCTCATCATAATCGAGAACTTCCAGAAGTGCCTTCACCGCATTCCTGACATAATATCTGATCGATGCACTCACCATTATATCGATATTATCCTTAGTTAGAATAGATTGAGATCGGATATCAACTACCTGTGGTTTGATCTTACAAACTTCCTCTTCCATAACTATAGGCAGAAGCCAGTACCAATTTCCTGGTTTTGTTTCCGTGATCCAACAACCTCCCCAGGGCTTCATGGTTTGTCTGAATCCACTTTCATCAGGTCGGATTATCATTATCCTAGGGATAAATGAGGTTATTTTTTCTAGGAGGGTTTCCAACCACATTAAGTTTTTCCTTCAAAAACAAGGATATTATTGGCAACAAACAAGTATTATTTTATCCTTATTTATATTGATTTTTCACCGTATTTTATTTGCCTTTTATCCAAAATAGGTTATAATTTAAATGTAAGACAAGGAACTATATTTTGAAAGGGTTGATAATGGATATCGTAACATTGGAACAACACGCTGAAATCAGTGACAAATTCTTTAATAGTATCGAAGCCGAATTTATTATCGATCCAACGAATCGAATCGAGATAACCGAAGCGGTTCGAACCTTTCTTACCCGAAACGAACTTCCCATCGAACATATATCCTGGTTGCCGAAGGATTACAAAAACCGAGTTTAAGTTTTAAATTTTCTAATTTTCCCCTTGCTTCTCCTAAAAGCAAATCCCCGTTAGCCACGGACGGCTTTTCTTTTCCTATTAACTTACCAAACAACGGCCCAAATCTCTCTAATTCCTTCCCAAACACTACCAGGAAGAGAGATCTTATCAAAATACGACACAGCTCAGAAACGCTTTGGGAAGACCGTCCACCATGACTCCCGCTTTAATGTTTCCTGTAAGTCCTTCTGCTCTTCCCTCCCCTCATCTACTAATACTTGGCCGTCTGTGGGGATATCCACCATTCCAGCAGCCCTTAGAGTATGTCCTTCTATCTGCTTCACTAAGGCCTTTGTATAGTAGTAAATCCAATTTAAAATCAGTTCTGTGGAGATATCCTCATCTTCAGTAATCCTTCGAGTCCCCTCAACATATAAACTCTGAACCCCACTAGGAACATTTTCTACATAAAGATACCCAGCAACAGATGGAACATCTGATTTCTCATAATGCCACCGAAAATTTGTTCCCACATAAATTCGGTAGTTCCTGAATGCTTCGGACATCATAATCAGGTCAGTAGTCACATTGTCCAAGATTGTTATGCCCGTCAAGGTCCAAAGAGGGTGGTCATTCCAAATATAGGTCGTAGTACTTGTCGGCATAACATCAGACACGGTCTTAAAACTTGTACTTAACTGAAGTCTGGAAGAACCGGCCGTATAATCATATACCCCAGCAATTTTATAACCTGAATGGGTATTCCAGTACCTTATAGCATTTTCATACATCTGCTTCAGAGTAGCCTCTGGCGTAGCCAAAGTACGAGGAGCGAATTCCGCTGCAATCCAAGTCAAAAAAGATGTGTAACTACGAGCCATTATGCAAGTACCTCAAGAATTCTTGCTAAAGATTTTATTGGACTTTCCTTAGATTCAAGTAGATAGTCTAGGATAACCTGTCTCTTCATTGAATCTTCCTCCCCTTCTAATAGGAAGAGTTTGGTGTTAACCTCTCCCAAAAGATCCCGTACCTCTTCTTTGTCTACTTCGATCCTCGTCTTCATCTTCCGTATCCTTTTCTGGGATATCAACCTCTTCAGTTTCCTCGACCACTTCTGTTTCGGGCCGCTCTCCAAGATCCTCCTCAAAGTTCATCTCTTCCTCGGGAACCTCTTCCGCTTCAGGCTCAACAGATGTAAGTTTATCTAAATTACCAGACAAATCCAATATTTCATGAAGTTCGTTCTTGGCCACTCCCCTTTCTGTTGGGTGGATGATAGGTATGGATCTTTCCTCAACCATGTCATCCAGTACCATATCAAAGTTACCTAAATCCAAATGGGAGTTCAAATCGGCCTCATTCTTAAACCGAAGGGTACAAATATCTCCCTCAACCAAATTGCAGGAATTTAAGACATTTCTAAATTCCATATCTTTCAAAACTTTTACTTTTACCTGTATCATAATCTTCTCCAATTATTATTTACGCTTCCGATATTATCCTATTCTATCCAAATAAGGTCTATCTATTGTTTTCTTTAATTCTTCAACTGAAAGTTTGTTGTTGGAACAATGAAAGGATCCACCTACTTCCTGGGGCGCTCCTTCTAGAGAAGTTAGAGAGTTGAAGGAACACTCAAAGAAACCACCTACTGTCTGAGGTGCTCCTTCTAGAGAAGTTAGTAAGTTGTAGGAGCAATCAAAGAAACCACCTACTGTCTGAGGTGCTCCTTCTAGAGAAGTTAATTTGTTGTCAGAACACAAAAAGTTTCCACCTACTGTCTGAGGTGCTCCTTCTAGAGAAGTTAATTTGTTGTCAGAACACAAAAAGCCTCCGCCTACTGTCTGAGGGGCTCCTTCTAGAGAAGTTAGAGAGTTGTTATAACAATCAAAGAAACTACCTACTGTCTGAGGGGCTCCTTCTAGAGAGGTTAGAGAGTTGAAGGAGCAATCAAAGTTTCCACCTACTTCCTGAGGTGCTCCTTCTAGAGAAGTTAGAGAGTTGTTGTAACAATAAAAGCCTCCACCTACTGTCTGAGGTGCTCCTTCTAGAGAAGTTAGATTATTATGAGAACAATAAAAGCCTCCACCTACTTCCTTGAATTTGATGGGTAACTTAGTTAGACCCCTTTTGGATAAATCCACATCTCCACTGGCACTCCAAGTGCCATCTGGATTTTCAGTACAGACGGACTTGATGTAGTCCATTAATCTGGATTCTACTTCTTCTTGAGAAATGGGCTGAAAAAGTTCTTCGAATTCAGATTTACTGATTTCAGTAGGAATGTTTTCGTATAGTTCGTTGAACATTATTCATTCCTAAAATACTAAAGGCCCAGGGCAGAACCCCTTTCCTTAGAAGTCCTACCCTGAGTTTCCAACTATTCGAAAATACCTGAAAATTTAACCTAGTTAACTAAACATACGATTAAGAAATCGTACCACTGATGTACCCCTCACAGAACATACCAGCGTTGATCACCTTAAATCCAGCCGAGCTTAAGAAGCCCTTCTGAGAGATAAGATCACTGGTAATTAAGGTTGGAGTAGCGAATAAGGGGATGTACGGACAGTACATGACATTTATGTTATCATGAGGCTCTTTATCCTCATTTCTTACAATTTCTTGTAAGGTCGGACTATATCTTTCGTAGTTTTCATCTACGAGGAACTGTTCGTGGAATCTACTTGCCCTAGAAATAATATATTTCCTTAGACTTTCGATTCTAGTCTCTACACCTTCCAAATAATTTCTTATTTGGCTTGGCTCGGTATTAGCATAGAAGAAGTTTTCCTTCTCCCCATCCTGAGAAAAAATGATATCTTGATCATTTAACTCAAATGAGTGAAAGTCATCTAATGTGGTAGCGAAGATAGTAATATTGTTTTCCTTAGAAGTAAGATAAATCTTTAATCCCTTCTCATCTGTATATCTTCCAAAAACCTCAACCCAAATATCTAACTCAGGAAGGTAAAAATCTGGAAGGTATTTTCTCTCTTTTCCATACAGATGATAATTAAAATATCCCGTCTCATATTCCCAATTGAAACCTAGAACATCCAAAATATAAGCGAACTTCACTTCATAGGTGCTTCTAAAATGAGTTCCATTATAGATGTAATGGTTCTGCTTAAATTGGTTATCAAACCGACTTTCCATCCATTTATCCTTGGATTCTGGATTACTCCACAAGGAATCTGAGCCTTTCCTGGCATTAACTATTCTTACTTCCTTATTCTCTTCGCTAAAGTAAAAAGAACTCTTTATACTTTCAGAAGTCCTTTTATACTTATCTTCAACCCATTCCTTATCCTCAAACTTCTTTCGTAAGGCCTTATGCATAGACTTGATCTGTTCTTCCTTATTAACACAAGATCTGGCATACTCAAGATGATCCGTGGAACGGGGACCGCTGGAATGCCAACTCAAATGGCTTCCTACACTGGCCTTGCTTTTAAATTCCCGATCACAAAGAAGGCAGATCCACTTGCCATCCTTTTCCACAAAATTACGTTCTTCCTTAGCCTTCACCGAATTTAATTCCTTTATACTGGGCCCATGTTTATGCAGCTTTGTTCATACTATTATACTGATCTGAACAAAGTTCTTTTACCATTTCCCTGATGTGTGTTGACCCAGCCATCAGGTAATTATCACCCTTATAACCCATCGTGTAGTAGTTGCTTGACTTGAAAGGATTCTGGATAACCGTACGTCCATTCAACTCACCAATCTTAATCGGACCAGTAGGCGGAGTCTTATTCAGACCCGGTGCCGGAACAAAATCAGGCTGAAGTTGCTTAATGACACGAGCAACATTGTTGCCACAAATGATAAAGTTCGCGATTGCCCTCTTGGTCTTTGCGAAGATGTTGTTACTCAATCTGTTACTTTTTGTGACCTACCTAAGTAGGCGGATGAGTCATTTCTGCTCATCTCTGCATGTTTCCATACAGCTCGGACTATTTCTTCATCCACTTGGGATGTCTGCCATGGCCAATGGAATCGCTTCCATCAACTTAGTCTCTACACTATTTATATCTGTTCTATCCATAATGGATTTTCGATATTCTAGTACGGAATTGTCCTCAGCATCATCTGTTAGGAGTTTCTCCGTTTAAGCAGATTTTCGATATTCATTGCTGAATAAAGAGGCAATATATTTACCTTCTTCGAACCTATCTTTCAACATATGCTTACGCCAAATCCATGCCTCGCCATTTGAAAGAGTAGTATCGAACACTGTGGTTCCCGTAGCAGCTCCGCTGCCACTTGCAGCTTCGTCGATTAAATCCAGCCCGACTTGGTCGACTGTGAATTTACATTCTGTTGCTTGTTAACCTATTATCCAAATCATTTAATAGGCGGATGAGTCATTTCTGCTCATCTCTGCATGTTTCCATGCAGCTCAGACTATCCCTTCAACTCTATTGAGTTGGCAGCCGTATCTTCCCCAGTCACCTGAGGAAAAGTAGTCGTTACACCATTTTTATTAAAAAGAAAATCCTCTGTCCAAATTAGGAAAGTCATATTATACTTCTTTTTAATAATCTGGCTCGGTATTGCCTTCAGATTTCTCTGATCAGGTTTTCACCGAATTGAGCTGCTTACGAGACTAATTTAAGCTAATCTCGTGACCAAGATACTTTACGACCTCTTTTTCGAGATCTACACCGTGAGCTTTCATCATATCCAAAGCCGCCCCAACCGAATACCGCGATCTCACTGGGAAGTCAATAGCTTCAAGTGAGCTCTGGGTAATCGAGAAATCGACCTCAGGAACACCATCCCGATTGTTATACGAATCAACCGGTTTATCGTACTGATAGTCGTACGTAATATAAATGGTCGTTCCACTCGTCAACCCTGAAAACGTCACATTATAAACTCCAGCCGCAGTGACCGTACCAGAAGTGACATAGTCTCCAGTAACAGTACCGCTGGCATTAGAAGTACCCAGGGTAGTCCGCGTCGATCCACTAACGGACTCGAACTTAATGTTCTCAAGATTAATCAGACCAGGAGCGTACTCCAAGGTACCGGACTTAGTTCCGTCACTAGTACCAATAGTCTCATCAACCACTCGAGCGATCGCATACATCCGGCCGGACTTTGAAGTCGCATGGCCAGTCGTAGCCGACAACATCGTGTCACCCGCAGTAACCGCACCCTTGGTGCTTCCATACTTCACGTCGAAGTAGAAGACCGCGGCCGTTCTCCGGTCCATCGCCTGCACAATTCCAACCTCGGGTAGCACTAAGGAAGGAAGTAGTGCCGCTATCACAGGCAATTGGACCCCGAGGAAACTTACAGCATCCTCAGTCGTGGTCTCTGACAAGGTCGGTTTACTGGAACGCATGGCTGCATCATCAATAGCGTTCCGGAGACACTGAGCAACCACACGCTGCTCATGCAGAGTCATCTCTCTGCCTTTCTTATCCTGAACGGATTCGCTCACTGCCGAAAGATACCGCTTAATAGTCGGATCACTCAGAAGGGCGTCCCGTTCCGTCTCGATTTGTTTCATCCGAGACTCAACAATTTGCTTACCAGCTAACATAATAAATAATCTCCTTAAATTAATGCCTCTAGATATTTTACATCATACCGTCGAGTGCATTATCCACATCATCTTTCACCCTTGCCTGTTCAGGATCAATCTGACGATGGTTCCTTATGCGAACTTCCTTGATTCCTTCAGAATGAAGTGCATTCCGGCGTTGGATATCCTTAGTTTTTTCCAGGATATCCTCCACGTCACCAATGGATTCGCATCCATCGAGAAGTGCTCGAGTATTTTCCCCAATACTCAGACCAATCTCAGCAAGTCTACGATCTATGTATTCACTGAGGACCTTTGATTTTCCTTCAGTGATACCTAGCGCTTTAGACTCTTCAACTATTTCCTCATATTCCTCCTTTACTATCTTAATACGATTTTGGTTACTTTCAACAATAGCATTTACTTTATTCTTATGTGTTTCTGAAATGGTTAAGATTTGCTCTTTCCCTTTCTTTTTCTCCTCATCTAACTTAGATTTAGATTCCTCCAAGGATTCTCTCAGACTGTGGGCCTCTTTGGCCTTTTCCTCCAACTTAGTCCGAAGAGCGGATACCTCATCATAAACCTGGAGGGATTCCTTCATCTTCTTCATAAGCATCTTGAGCCTCAATTTAGAATCCGAACTTTCGTTCTTTTGTGAATCCAACTCATTGGAAAGTTCCTCAATGGTTTCTAAGGCCTTTTCCTTTTCTGCTCTGGAGATGGCCTCTTGGATTTTAATGTCTTTGGATTCTATCGGTCTTTCCTCATAACCCCCATCGAACAGGAGCTCTTGTAGGAAATTAATAATCTTTATTGGATCATTTATGCCAACTTTGGTAACCCCAGCGCCAGACCAAGTTCCTTGAGCTAATACATTTTCCTCATCCTCAATAGTAAAACTCCCATCTTCCTTAAAGCTGGCCACGTAATCATATCCGGAAGAAGAACTAAATCTATAAACAGTGCCCTCATCCGATTGTTCTTTAATTAATTTACTTTCTTTAGATTCACTATATTGGTGAGATCCAGTTTCTGATAGAATATTAATAAACCCATCCCCAACCTGGAATTCATCAATAATTTTAACTCCCCCACCTTTAGTTGTAAGAATTTCTTGTTCATCAGCATAAATGATATAACCGTCGTCATCTTTGGTCAACTCATATTTTGCACCAGAAATTGGGTCACTCCAAAGGAATCCATCCTTTGCTTCATTAACAGATTCATTTTTAGGCTCATCCCCTTTCACCTTCTCCACAGCCGTGTGGAAGTCCTCCCAATACCTCTTATCAGAAGAAGATACTTTTTCACCAGCAAGAATCTTGTCAGTAATATTTGAAATTCTTTTCTTGATGGCCGCCTTGTCCTTATTCCTCAGATCAGTTTTGAATCCCTCATCAATAGATTCATCTACCTTAGATTCCCATTTCTTCCTATTCAAAGGAATAATCTGATATTCATCTTCAGAGTACCATTGCATTTCATCCTCATTATCCGATCCAGTAACTTCTACCGCCATTACTCCTTCCTGTTGTTCCTCTTTTTTAGCAACGGTAGCCTCAGGAACAACTGTAGTATTTCCTTCTTTATCCTTTATCTGAACGATGTCTCCTACATCAAATCCTTCTGTAATTTCAACCTTCTCACCAATCTTTACGAAGTCCTCATCATCTAAGGATTCCCATGAAATATGTTTCTCAGAAGCGGGTTCACCTGGTTGTGTTACAGTAACTCCAGAAGCGTCTGAATTTTTCACAATCCAAGTTTCCTCACCTTTCTTCAGAACGTTTCCTTGTGCAACCTTAGAGCTGACTCCTCCTTCAGTAGGAAGAGATTTTTCCTCAATATCAACATCCATATCTTTCAACTTGGACTCAATATCTACCAACTCCTTTCGCTCATCCTCAGTACATTTTCCAGCTTCTTTTTTGGCCAGGAGTTCTTCCTTACGAGCCACGAGTTGATCCATTCCTTCCTTCATCTTTTTCTTCTTGGGGTGGGACTTACTACATTTCTCTTCCAGATCCTCTAAAGTTAAACCATCCTCAAGATCCGCTCTATCCAATTCCATCATCTTACGGAATCTTTGAAGATCTTCAGAATCAGCAAACTTCAAATCATCCTTAGTTATGACAATTCTTCCTTTATGGCTGACCGTCTCCTTAGTCTCCTTTTTCTCCTCCATCTCAGGCTCAAAATCTCCAACCGGTTCTGCCTCAGGAACATCTATATCCATCTCCTCCTTCGGCCAGACATGAACTTTTCCAGAGTCTACTTCTATAGTAGCAACCTCTGCACCTTCGATAGCAATGTCTCCTTCTTTTCCTGGGAGTCCAACCAGAACTCTTCCTTCATCAATCTTAATTATCTTGACCTCCTGATCACCATAAAGGAGTTCTGTTCCTTCTTTGATCTTATCTTCTTTAAGAAGGGATTCGACGGTGGTTTTAGATTCCTTGGATTCCTCTGTCTTAGAAATAGACTCAAACAACTGCTTAGCAAAGTCCCTCTCTGCCGATGTAGCACTCTTGTTCTCCATCTCGGCCTGAACCGTAGGTAGTACATTCCTTTTAATAGAGGCAGGTAAAACTCCGAACGTGCTCGGGTCCGCAGTAAAATCAGTCGTGCGGTAAACATATGATTCCGGAATCACCCTACTGAACTTTCCGGTGTCATCCTCAGACTCTTCCAGGTCTCCCTCTGCCCGAGTGCTAACACCAACACCACACTCAGCCCGGATTAAACTATCCACAATTCTACCCATAGGAGTATCCAGAACGTCCATGGTCTGCCAAACATTATTCTCATCCATCCACATCTTATGGATAACATGAGAAGTAAGTTGAAGATCAGATTGAGTCTCCGTAGGATGTTCCGCCTGACCAAATAGTCTTCGATTCTGAATCATTTCCTGAAGAGTTTCATCGGCAAGGACTTTATCAAAGACCCCTCTCTCATAGATGCGATTGTTTGCATTCCTTTCTCCCAGATTACATATATTGTAAGTAACCCGGCAAAGGACAGCATCCGGAAGGTTTCCCTGATCCTTCTCTTCAATTATTGGTTTATTCTTCAGATTTTCAATAATATTCATATCTATATCCTCAACTTAGTCTAACATCTCCAACAGAGCTCTGGTTAGATTCATATCTCGGGACTCATTCTTTGAAACCTTTGTAACCTTTACGACAGTAATTCCAGGTTTCTTTTCCATTTCTTTCTTGGCGTCAGAATCATCAAAGGCCATCACTCTAGTGGATTTATTTTCTCCATCCTCTTCATAGTCTACTTGGAAGACTTTCTTCATAAAACTGACGTCTTCACCTCTTTCATCAGTTTTAGATTCCTTAGGACACTTTTCTCCTCGTTCCTTCCTTTTACCCACATTACCTTTTTTCTTCCTTTGCAAAGAACGTTTAGCAGGACCAGTTCCAGTTCGAACTCCGGGTTTATTGTATCCTTCATCCGTTTTGGATTCTTTATCATTATTCTCTTTTTTCTTTTTACCTCTTTTACCTAAAGACCCATACTTAGCTGCTTCTTCTTTGGTTAATTTTGATTCATTCCTACCCAGTGCCTCTCTCCCCTTATCAGATAACTCTAAGCCCATTGCCTCACCCAGAAGGGCAGCCTCTCGAGGAGTTTCATACTTACTGGTCATATACTTAGCAAAGTTCGGATCTATTGAGGCAAATAGTTCCTGAACCCCTTGGATTGAAAGAGCCTCATTTGTTTTAGACTCATACTCCGTGCCTTTCTTAATCGGCTCAGGAGGAAGAGCTGCATTCTCCTCTTCTGGACTGGCTGCTACTAACTGATTATAATCATCTTCCTCCATATTGGAAAGGGCATCTAAGGCCAGTTCTTTCAAACCTTCCTCAGTTAACTCACCTTCCTCATTTCTCCACATGGAAGCAAATTCAGAATCGAAGCGGAACTCTTTTCCATTGACATCGATCACAGTATCTGTAGAGCCGTCATCCACTAAGAATACGTTGAAGGAATTGTTCTCGTGGTCCGTAAATTTCATTTCCTTTAGATTCTTTTTGGATTCCCCCACTTCCTTTTTATCTTCTGCCAAAGATAGCCAGTCATTAACAAGTTCTAATTTGGCTCCACATTCGGGACATTTTAGATTTTCAACTACATCAACTGATTCATTCTTCTTACTCTCTCTGGGCTCCTCCGGCTCTTCGCCTGGTTCCTCTGGCAACTCCTCCATCTCCTCAGGAGCCGCTTCCTCCTCTTCCCCCCGCTCATCCTCAATATAAGCAGGGTAGAGGTATTTATCAAAGATACCAAATTCAATATCCGCAATCTTCAATTCGTGGATTCCCACATAAAGGAATTCTGGAATATTCTCCAAAGGAATAGAACTGGCCCTTGCTGAGAATTTTTCAACGCCTTCCTGATCCACGATCTTAAGATCAGAAACTTCTCCAGCATCATTTTCTTCGGAGATAAGATAGTAGTTTATATCCTCTGTATTCCCAATATACTCTTTGGTAATTTCTGGAGCTTCATTTTCCTCAGGTCGTTTTATCTCAGGAACTTCCTCCTCTTCTGGTTCTTCCTCAGGAGGTTCAACAATATCTTCATCTTCTACTTCATCCTGCTCAGTCAACTTCTCAATTTTCTTATCCTCTGGGTCCTTATAGTCGTCAGGGACTTTTCCTTCGACCAATCCCTTAAAGTTGATATCTAGAGCAGAAGCGAGCTTTCGGGCAGTTTCCACTGCTTCAGTTTCATCCGTTGAAGATCCTATATAATCCTTTTGGACATCTGGCTTCTTAGAAGAGAAAAGGGCAATCTCATATTTACCACCAATAAAAAATACTCCTACGGAATCCAGAGGAAAGGTCTCCACCTTCTCATCCAACTTCCTTCTTTCCTTCTTGACTCGAGAAGTCCTCTTTAGGATCTCATCCCCAGAACTTACCACTTTTAAAGTTGCTCGAAGTAAATCTTCGTACATTTCTTTATCCTTCCTTTTGTATTAAAATCCCAAAGCGCCACCAATAGGAGGAGCGTCCCATTGTAATTCTATATCATCTGTATTCTGAGGAACGCTACCCGCTTGTTTATGTGCAATGAAGTCATATGTACCTGCTGGGACATCCTCTGGAACTATCACAGGATACTGTCCGGTCGTTCCCGTCTCCGTCATTGAAATAGCGGAATCCTCCCAATTTGGATTCGCAGAAAGTTGCTCGTTTACATTATCCCAAATAAGTCCGGTTCTCTTCTGAACTAATCGATAATAATAAGTATTTCCAGTATGTCCTAAGGAATCATATAAGATTCTGTGAGTATAGCTAAGTCCCATTTTGTATCCCTTACTTCATGTATGCTAGTATTGAACTTGCAACCGCAATAACTGCGGTGAATAAAGATCCTAAAGTCACCGACAACATCACCGAATCATGTCTTCGATGATGCTCTAAGTGGTTTTCATGTCCCTTCTTAACTTCTCTTAAGATGGTTATGGCTTCAATTAAGAGATCGTGATCACTTCTTTCCTTAGACTCCTGTTCCATCATATCACTTTCCTTTCCCGGATTCCCGAATAATTGACATAAGCTTACTTATGTCCCTTGCGGATGCCTCCCGATTAAATCTTTCGTAGACCAGATACAATTTGATCATATCCATATGATCCATGAGAACATCTAGAATATCTTCATCCAAACTTTCAGAAATCTTATCAAATAAAATGCCCCCAGAGGGAGCATGTAAAATTTCTGAACAGTCGATAACCTTGGAGACTAAAAGAGCTAACTTTTTCTTTTCTTTTCTGTTCATCACTAATTATTAATTACAGAAGGTCCCTTTCCCATCGGCGTTGGTAATACAAAATCATCCTCGAATACGTAATAACTCGTGGAAGTTTTCTTTGCCCCATCCTCGTATAAAATCGCATAATAGCTGCCCAACATAGAAAAGTTGAAATCCAAAAAGTACACTCCCTTTCCAACTTCTATGAACTGAAATCCAGAAAACCAAACCAAGGAAGGATCTAAAATATCCATGGTTACTTCAACCTCTTCCTTAAAAGAAGAAGATCGATAATATAATCTCTGGATACCCCTTTTATATTTCTCAGCCATAAGATAAATCGAACCAGCTTATCCTATCATAGGCGGAGAGGATAAACCATCAATCTGATCTGATAAAGATTTTAAATCATCACCATCGGTCCCCCGAATATTCTGCTCTGAAATATCGAGTTCTGCTTTTGTTGGAGCATCGTAGTCGGCAAGTGCTGTATCAACCTCACTATTAACCTCAGAAACTGAAATATCATTTAAATTATCAACTTTGGTCTCAACAGATTGGACATTAGCGCCTATGGACTGAATATTATAGTCCCCAACAGAGAAATGCTTAACTACTTCTCCACCTTTATTATCCGAACACAGGATGGACCAATCGCCATTTGCATCCGGAGTAAATGATGCTATCCAACGATTAGATGCCCCTAACTGGGTCATTGCCCCCGATTGGGCAACATCTTGGGTATCCGTCTCATCAAACACATCCATGTTCACAGATGTAGATCCATTAGTCGCTTTAAAAAGCACCTTTATAGATTCATTGATTTTGTAATTTCTTCTACTCATCTTTTATCCTTTTCCAGGAGTTTTAGCTTCTTTAGATACCTCAATTCCTTTATATTTCTTTTTAACCGCATTGGCAACCTTAGTTACCAAGGTCTTTAAGGATCCATCGTACCACTTAGGAGAAGATTTATATTGATTGGCTCGGGCTAAAGCATTCCTTGCCTGCTTTTCCGAATTAATAGGGAAGTGGTCCTTATCATCCTTCACTTTGGGGGATTCGGCCGGAAACACCACATCACCCCGATTCCGGGTCTTTGCCTTTGGATCTTTCTTTGCTTCATCAATCTTAAATTCTACATCAGAATCCAGGGCGGTATCAATCATCTCTTGGAGGTTATCGTCCATAATAAATTCAGAGTGGTCCTCTTTAGATTCTTCCATCTCATCATCTACATATCCAATTTTAGCAAGTTCCTTAGCTCTCTTTTCATCCCTAGAGATTCCAATTCCACCCTCCTCATGTTCAAGAGTCACCTCTCCTTCGGATTTTAGAGTATTTATAATTTCATCTGCACCTAAATCGGGATTAAATGAAATAGCTCCTTGGACAAGCCGTAAAGCATCATTCTCCAAATCCCCGGACTCCTCCTGAAGAACCTCTTCAATCTCCGGTAAAGTGGCTGTTCCTTCCTTTTGTGATTCGATTCCACCATATCTTTGACCTAATGCAGAATAAACATAAAAGATATCCTCAGATTCATTTACTTTGGACTCTTCCATCCCATCATCTACATCAACTGCAGGCATACCCAAACCCGTATTTCCCGGCTCAGTTTCAACCTCCTCAGGTTCCGAGACGGCCGCCTTGACTTGACTCAGACGAGAAACCAAATCTTGTGCTTCAATATAGTCACCAGAGTCCAAAGCTTCCTTTGCTTTCGTGATAAGGGATTTGACCTCCTCCGCCACATCTTCGCCCTCTGTCAGCTTTTTAATCTTTTCGGCCTCATCCTGACCATAGTCGCCCTTCTTATCGCTGGTGGGATCAATACCTTCCTCGGTCTTTGTCTCCTTCGATTCCTCCCTCTCTCCCATCTTTTGGAGTTTTGTGTCCTTCTTTCCATCCCCTTTGAGTTCCTTCGGACTTTTAGTTTTCAAGGGATCCTTGGCTTTACTGTCCTTAGACTCAGCAGTTTCCACCTTCTGAGAAATACTTTCTAACATATCACCAAATAATGCGTCTCGACCTTCCATAATATCTCCTACTGAATATTCTCTACCCCAAGAATATGAAATATCTTTTCCGTATTCTTTTCCTTTACTGCTTGTTTCAATTCATATTTACTTTCATCAGAAAGATCATCAATTGCTCTTCCTAACTCATCTTCATCAAAAGTGGCCAAACTCATTTTATCCAGCAATTTGTCAATCTTCCGGACCAGACTTTGAGTATCCACTTCCTCTTCCAACTTTTTATTTATATCATTTAAGGTTTCCTCAAACATACTAGAGTCCGTAAATCAATTCACTCTGCTTTTCCAATAGAATAGGGAGGAGGATTCCATATTCTTTTCGTCCTGACTCCATCTCGATAATGCAATGTGTCAATAGAGAGGAGATCCCCTTGATCTTGATAAGAGGACTTACCCCATCCTTCTCATGAATCTGGCGGAGAGTCTTATACACTGACTTCCCCTTTAACTTAGCCACCAAAGACTCCAAGAGTTGATCTTTAGTGGGAAGCCTATCCAGCATATTTGAGCAGGACACCAGATTTCCCTGGGATAGAAAGGATTCCGCCAAAGAAAGGACCGTCTGATACTGATCGGTAGCAAAGTATCTTTTGGACTCCTCTATCCTATTTCTCAAATGAATTTTCTTTTTATTCCTTGGTCCCATCTTCTACCTCTGTAGTATCCTCTTTGGGTTCAAATGGATTTTCTTTTCCTTCTAAAACTCGAAGAACCTGACCAGTAATAAGATTATTATAAGCGACTTTGGATACTCGATCTTTCAGTTTGGTTTGTTCCTCCGAACTTAAATCAACAACTGGATCTCCATGAATCCTCATAAGAAGGTCAAACATCTCTTCTCTTTCCTTTGGAGATTTTTTGGCGTCCTCCTGCATTGGGGTTTGTAGAGCAGCAGACACGATCGATCGAATTGTTAAATCTACTTTACGAGAAGTTGATTCCAATACAACTTTATTACAATGAGGACAAATAAGTTCCTTAGATCCAGAACTTTCTTGAATTACTTCTTTTCCTACTGTGTACAATTTTCTACTGAAATCTACTAACATCTTCTTCTCTCCTAAACAGGATTATAAATGTTTATATTAATTTAGGAACTTAACTTTAAATTCCCATTTTAACTGATTGACTTGAAGAGTCAAACCACAATTCGCTGGAAGATGCTCCAGCATCCTGTTGACTCGTTCCAGACTTAAGATTAAACATATACACACCACCATCCGATGCGACTCTTATTTGAACGGCATTGCCCGTACAAAGTTCAAAAGGTCTGTTGTCCGGATGTACGGTTAACACGCAAGCATGTGGAGATGTTCCTTGATTAATCCCACCACCAACACTATTTTCCACACCAAAATATGTATTGGAACCTTGGCCTCCCTCATCCCTAAAGTTAATATAGCAATGTTTTCCAGATTTAGATTCTAATCGAACACAAAGATAATCCTCAGGATTTTGAACCTCAAATGTGCATATTGGAGCATTCGTATTAATTCCTACTCTTCGGTTATTAATATCAACCTGAACTGTTGGATTAGCTTGAAAATCCTGAATTTGAAGGAATGAAGTTTCCTCGTTTTCAGGACGAACAAAAATAACATTTTCTTCTATAATTTTCATATCTTTTCCGTTCTTATATTCTAATATAAACAATTTTATAATCCTATTTAAGAAATAGCTGTGACAATACCACCAACAACGGTTATATTTGTAACCAATCCATTGAAATCAGCCCCATTATCAGCTTCTATTGTTCCAGCAGTGAAGTTACCGGGGACATCGACGTCACCATTTGATAAATCTACATCGAGTCTTGTGGTAGCGACGGTTCGTGCGTCATTTATAGTTTGCACTTCCCAATGATCGCCGTCCACGATAAAACGTCCTTCTTTTGAATTAGCGGTAGCCCCGCTATCAAACAGACTTATTGAAGCTTGGGAGGTGCCAGAAAGCTGCAATTCTGGCGTAGCCGTTGACCCATTTGCTTTAACTCTAGAATTAGCCCATCCAGAAGAAGAAATATAAGGAATATAATCATCTGTTATATTGGTTAGATCACCACCTGCAAATGTAGGAGTTCCAGTTTGAGTTACATCCTGATCTATGTAAGAATGATCGGTCCCATTATTTGATACATGTGTAAAAGCAGAATCCCAATTTGAATTTTCTGCGACGGACACATGAACACTATCACCACCTGCAATTTGAGAATGATCATATGCTGTCTTTGCATTAGCTATAGTGAGTGAATTACTACCATCCGTAAGACTGTTTTGTATGTTAATATTACCCCCAGCTTCTACTGTCATCCTTATAGCATTACTGGTGGCAAAGTGGATTGGTGTATTTTCGAAATTACACAAAGAGAAAGAATAATCAACACTACCTGCTGGTAGTGTACCAGGCGATCCATTAAAGCCCAGATAAAAATTAACATTAGTTGGTCCCGTATCTCTAAACCGGAAATATCCTGCAGAGTCTACTGCTGAATTTACCTGATTAAAGCATGTACCACTGGCATTCGTCAAGATTTGGCTTGTAAATGTTGGAGTATCCCCCTCACCTACTCCCAAGCTGTTTCTGGCAGTAGATCCGAATTCGACTACCCATCCTGCAGCACTGCCCACAATAAAATTACCATCAGAACTATCTAATCCGGCTAAAGTTGTCAGATTAGAATCATAAGCTTGGATATCAGATCCAATTGCTAATTGTAACTTTGATCTCGCAGAGGCCCCCGAGTAAACATTACATTCCCCTCCCTCGATATACATCATGCCCAGAAGGCCAGAAAGATCAATATCGGCACCACCCGCCTGCAAATCAACTTTCCCATTCCCGTCTTGATCAAAGTCCGAATAAGTCCTTTGATTTATTACGGAATCGTTATTATCACCAAATCCCATTTTATCTTCCTGTGAAACCTTTAAATGTCCTCATACATCTTCTTGATTAGTATGGGTATTGTCCTTTTGATTACATTTACTGGAACAAAGAAACTTAATCCATCAGAATTCAGGACCCCCCAAGAACATATTCCATAACATCTTCCATCTAAACCAAAAACAGGACCGCCAGAATTTCCTCCATTAACTGGAGCATCTGTCTGGATATAGAATTGTTTTCTTCCCTCCCTAAAACCTTCATGACAAAGACGACTAAGAATTCCTTTAGTTACAGAATGCTCATATCCGTGAGGGTTTCCAATAACAATCATTTCTTGACCAAAATTCAGATCTGTAAGGTTGCCCAGGGAAATTGGTGTATACTTACGACAACCCTTTGGAAAATCCACTTTTATTATTCCAAGATCGACTTCACCCGATTCCAAATTAAGGTAGGACGAATCCAAAATTTCCAGGATACTCCCATCAGCCATTCGGACACGGATATCCTTTACTCTACCCATATCCAAATTCAACATATGTCCCGCAGTAAGAATAAGTCCTTGATTGTTTAAAACAACCCCGGTTCCACCAATCATCCATTCATACTCTCCGGCGGACCCATATTGACCCCATTTCTCCACCAAACCCTCAATACTAACAAGGGAAAAGTATGTATCCTTATATACTCTATTCACCTGATCAGATTGAAGATCCAGCATTGTATTTGTGTATTCAATAGCTCCTTTGGATACTGACTCTATGAGGGCTTTGCTTTCTAATTTACTTCTCTGATTCATTTCATGGACCGCAGAGAAACCTTTAGATACAAAATGTGCTATATCAAGATCCCTTTGGATCATTTCCTCTTGGAGATTTACTACATCCTTTTTTATGTTCCAGATATTAAAGGCAGCGAATAAAAGGACCAATGCTAAAACTATTTGGGTTATCTTCCTCATCGATTGGTTCTCCTTCTCTCTTTCTGTTTTTCAAAAGCTGCTGGGCACCTATCTAAATCCTTTCTTTTCCGGTAGAGGTTCTTTTCCTTACAGATCCCATCACAGAGTTTTCCATTACATGCACAAAGTAACTTAGACATCTGGACCATCCTCCTGAATTTGTTCATTCTTTGGCCAATCTACTAAGGGTTTTGATTCTTCCTTCTTAGTGGACTTACTAATAATATAAAGTATATGATGTGCAAAATTTTTGGCGGTTGATCCAGACATACATACCATAGAAGTCCATAAAGATTTACCCCTCAAAATTCTCCAGGCATATTTAATCCTTTGCCTGTAAGCCAATCCCTTATCCTTTTCCAAAGGAGTACAATGTTCCCAGAAGGCTAAGTTAATAAATGGAGCATCGGCACAATCACAGAAATCTTCATCATCTTCTACCGACACAGCTACTCCTTCCGATCCGCAATCGCAAGGGAACACTTTGGTAGGTAACCATCTACCTTCATCATCTTGCTGCATCATCTTCTTCTCTCATCCTTTCCCTACATCTTTTACAATATCGGATACAAAAGTGCCCAGATGTATTCTCCTTATAACCGCATCTGGGGCAAACCCAATCCTTTCGGACTTCCCAATACATGCCCCCTTTCCCAGAAGACATCACATAACTCCTTACAGAATATCCAATCGGAGTTCTTCAAGAACATCCAAATCATTTCCATCACAAAGGCGGATTCTGGAGTCAGTAAGTTCTATGAAAGTGGGATATGCTTCATCCGTCCATGCTCCCGTATTTGCATATATCCTTTTCTTACCCTCTTCCTCAATAACAGAAAGTTCTGGTTCATGGGTATGACCAAAGATACTAATAGGAGCTAAATTGATGTCTCTTTGCTTTTGAATGGACAGAGCTAACTGATCTAAATCTCCTCGGCTATGTGCATTATTTTGAATGGTGGCGGACTCTACCAGAAAATCACCGAACTTCTCCTTCATCTTCAATAACCAAGTATCCATATCTGGGTGAACCCATCGTTCCAGTTCCCCCACTAAGACTGTGATATACTTTCCGATGGGCCACTTCAAGTTGAACAGCGGATTTTTGAATCTATTGAATTGATCATACTGATGACCATGGAGAGCCACAATTTTTTCACCCTCATATATTTCTGGACATAGTCTAGAGAAAGGGATATAGTCATGATTTCCATAGATATGGGTGACATTTTTCATGCCTTGAAGTTTTTGAATGATTGCTGGATGGGACCAGAAAATCTTTTCCAGATCCGATTGCCAGAGTTCATATAGATCTCCAAGAATGATTAACTCTGAGGCTCTCCTATCTGCATAGTCCAGGAAGTTGAGGAAAAGATCATCCCGATGGAAATCATCTATTCCAGTTCCATCGCCTAAATGTATATCGGATATGAAGATACGCATTACGCTATATTCCCATCAAATGGAATTTGTAATTGGACTTCCTTATCCCTTCTTTTTCTGTGCTGATAACCTAGATTTGACATTCTGCAGGTCCAAAAAGGGCATTTTCGGTCCTCACACCCTTTAATTTCTTCCACATCCTTGGAGGTACAAAAAAGACAGAAATCGTTCATTGGCTTGAGCTTACTCCCTTCCTTTCCCTAAGAAAGACTGAATCTCAACTAGGGAATATAGTACCGCGTGCCTCTATTTATATTGTATAATGGCCTTTTGTTTTGTTACTTTTCCTGATTTTGTTGGCTTTTTTCTTCCCTTTGCTTTTCTGATTCATCCTTCATCTGCCTACAGACTACGGTACTAAATATATCCATCTCTTCTAAGTATACTTTTTCACCCATCATTCTTCTCCAAATCTTCGTAGATTACTGGTCCTACCCTACCAGCAAGCTTACCTATAAATCCAACTGATTCCCTTTGGATATCATTTTCATCATATCTTACAAACATCACTTCAATGCAAATAGTCTCCTCTGAGGCCTGAAACTGATGCTTTGTTCCGGCAAAGACTGTAAAACTGTGCCCAGGTGACAGGACCGAGTCGCCTTTATCTGTCTTTATCTTCAACTGTCCTGAAATCACATGGAACACATTATGCTTTGCTTTATGAGTATGTAGGGAACAAGTCCCACCCTTCTTTATTTTTAGTACATTAACGCTACAGAGATCATTGTTGTAGATCTCGTCATTCGTTCCCCAGATTTTCGGCCAACAGTTGGACATCACTTCTCCCTAAATAAATCCCAAGTCCTTAATACCATATATACATAGTAGGGCACAACCAGAGCAACCAATAAATTTTCAATTGGGTTGATCTCCATTAAGAACCGACTATCCCTTTCGTGCCACTTGATACTTTACAACTACCTGATTTCCACCATTAAAGTTCTTGGCCGCCAATCGGCACTTTCCATTCTCATAGATTACACCGGAGATCATTTCTCCTTGGATATTCCCACCCGGAGTGCCTGTGGAAATTACTTCACCTGACATAGTATGAATTGTGATTTGGCCCCTGTTCACTATTTTCAAACCAGGATCAGTAAATAGGTCCCCGGTAAATCCACTATCAGAAAGGTTTAAAGTGGACTCCTTTGGCTGTGCTTCACCTACTGTTCCTATTGGCGGAGCGATGGTACTAGGTTGTTGGATTGGAATACCTTCCTGGGGAGGTGGTGGAGATATTGGAACTATCCTACCACTCTTCTTCTGATTAAGATCAGGAGGACTGGGCATCTCATCTTTTAGGACTTCCAGGATATCTCCTACCCTGGTTTTAAAAGTATTAAAGTCCATACTATCATGGAAAGTTCCATGAGGTGTAACCACATCCATTCCTTCGATTTCCCCTTTATCATTCCTATGGGCACAAATGGCCTTGACTTCTGAAGTTAGAACGAAGGAGGATTCCAGTTCTGTAAAGTTCTTCAGTAGCCGTGCCAATTTAGTTACGTTTGATTTATCCATGCTTCTTCTCCAATTACAGATTACATGAAAGTTACACTACCATCATTCCGGGAGGATTATGTTGTGGATGCAGACAAGGTTTTGGTGGTACCCAAGTTCCATTTGGATGCCAATTATCCTTTATCTTTCCAAACTGAGACCAATCTACATTGGCTATCGCATCATACATTTTGTTCTCCTAAAAGTAAAAGAGGTTACCCTATCAAACTTTCTTTCTTTGCTGTTGCCACCGCTACCTGAGTCTCCGTATCCTGAGTTGTATTAAAGACGGCCTTTGCCTTCTCATACAATTCTGGGCTATTGGTCTTCCAATCTTTCATCAAAGTGCTAACCCCAGAGATAACTTGGACAAACTGTTTCTGTTTGGCAGACAACTCTTCTGCTGTCTTTCCGGTAGCTTCTGCTAAGGCCTTCTCCATATCTTGAGGAGTCATATCACCAGGCCTCTTTCTCATCAGACCCAGAAGTCCAGTTAAAGTACCCATTCCAGCTAAACTTAGTCCTAAGGAAAGTAATCCCTTTTCACCAAATAAGGCCTCTTCTCTTTGTAGTCCAGAATTCACATTATGAGAACTAACCTTCTTACAATGAGAGTAATCCTTTATATCCTTAGCCCTGGCCTGATCCAGACGGAACTGTTCCATATCATGGGCAATATCCAAATCTTCATCCAACTTCTGGGCATCTGCAAGATTAGGCCAAAGCCAACTGCGATAGTCCCCTTCCTCTCCGGCTCCTTTTTCAATTACATAATTCTTTGATCTCTGGTCTACTTCTGTGGGGGTCATAAGATGACTAAGAGTAGCACACCCAATTCCTACAACGAGCATTAAAGCACTTACCAAAATTACTAAGAACTTTTTCATTTTGTTTCTCCTTTTTTATTCTTTGTCAACAAAAGGGCTATAATTATCGGTATCGAATAGTATTGTAGCCTATCCGGCATATTTTGGCAAATCATGGACAACCAATGCCAGGGAGCAATCCGAGCTAACCAATAGCTCTCCCCAAAAACTCCCCAAAGGGAGATTAAAAAGATACACCAAAGAAGTAATTTCATTCTTCTTCTCCTAACTTTTCAATTTCTTTTATTCTCTGTTCCAATAATTTCCAGATCTCCGTCTTCCTCTTCTCTTCCTGTTCTACATGATATCGAAAGAAAAGAAATAGACTACCCAGTCCGACACAAATAAAGGCCAAAAGGATATCCTTCTCAACAAATATGAGATACATCCCAATTAGGCCACCAAATAGGGCGGGTAAGATATTCAAAAGAGAATTCCCTACTTTAGAGGACTGATAAAACATGATTATCCACCTTAATTTTCTTTTTCCTTATAATGGTTGAGATGGCCCTAAGAGTTAATTGTTCTCCTGTTATGAGAGAGAATAGAGTTATTAATGAGGATCCCAGGAACCTATCCGCCGACTCTACCTTAGACCCATCCTTTCGGAAACCAATTAATCGTGCAGGAACATATGGGTCCTCCTCGACTATATTGGTTTTTATTCTTGTGAGATCAATCATTTTTCTTCTCCTAAGATGAAAATATGGCGTCCCCGAACTTAATCAGGAACGCACTTTGTTTAGTTGAAAGAGGACTTACCTGGGATCCCCCATCTCGGATACTTCCGTTCTCCTCTGTTCATCCTCAAGTGTCATTTGACGAGAGGGCTTCTCATCTCTTTTATGTTCCTTTATTACTGCACTTCCATATCGATCCTTCCAATCCTTCTCCCATCTGTTCTGGAAAAGTAGGGTTGATCTTTCTCTCAGATATGGACCAATATCTCTCCCTTCCTTAAGTAACTTCCTAGTAGTCAAAGGCAAGAAGGACATTAAATCCGTATTGTAAATAGGATACCTCTTATACTCATTCTCCTTACTTTCGCCCACAATTATGGTCTGAGCCCCCTTCTTGAACTGAGATAGATCGAAGTCCTCTAACTTTAAGATCTTCTGATTTAGATAATTGAATATCTTTTCTTGGTCCAAATCAGAGTCCACTTTTTCCAACATATCCATAAATCGTTCAATGGTTTCCGTTCCTTCGGCCAGATTTTCTTGAAGTTGCTTTTCCTCTGCCGTACTTGGACTAGACATGTTCACTTCAAACAGTGCTGGATCTGGATCTAAGTTCTGGTAGGCCAGATGAATTTGACACAGTCTCTTAATCCCCATAATAAGGGCTCTTTGTAATCTACGAGAGTTTCTTGCGAAACCAATGTCCAATTGTTCAATGGCCTCAGATCCTAAGGACCCGGTGGCCTCATCCACATATCCGCCCAGTAAGGAAAGTGGTGTACTTAGAGCACAAGCCAATTGTTGCTTAAGTTCTTCCACATCCACAATCCAACGGATATCCGGATTCCCACCTATCTCATCTATGGCCAAATCATTAGTATCTGGAAGAGGTAGGAAAAGATCTTCTGTTACTCCGAATGGATTTTCCTTTGACGAAAAATTAGGGTCACTATCGGATGTATTAATCGTCCTGGCCCTTTTTAGTGTATTTGCTATTTGATCAATAAGGGAATCAAGCATTTCCGCATTATTTGCATCAACCTTCAGTGTATAAATGTACCTAAGTATTCCTCTTGTCATCCTGGCCAGAAGTAAACTATCCTCTGCCATCCTCAATCTTCTATACGTAGGAAGTGCATCTAATATGAGGGAAGTGCCATATCTGGTTGAGGCCTGTCTAGTATCATGCCCTAACATTAAGGACATCGTTTTGAACTCTGTGTAGGAGGGATCCCCAAACTGGGGTCTGGTTCGCTTGGCTCCCAAAAGGCGGAAATGTACATACTTCCAGGGCTCAATTAAGGCCTGTTCACTTGTATTTGAGCTCTGGCCTAAGGGAGTATCATAAAATCCTACTAAAATACCATCATGCTCTACCCTACTAATTTCAATGGGATTCCTATCATCCTGAATGGATACTACTCCTAGATTAGGAAGTCCTTTTACCTCTACAAACAAATCACCAAAGGCCGCAACTGTCCAAGCCCAGTCATAGATCTTTTCTTCTATACCTATATCATCCAGGAAGTTCGATAGTATCTTTTGGTACTTTGAACTTTCACTCGTTACCCAGACGGACGCGTTATGAATCGGCGACATTGTGCAGGAAGACGTCGCGTAAAGTCTCACTGCTGCTGCCATAAGTGCATGGTCAAGTGATCGGTTTAGTTGTGCAGTGTAACGTTGACGGTCCCACGTAACACTTACATCAGCCTGGATATCCCTTTGCAATTGGCTGAAAGTAATTCCCACCCTTCGGATGAGTTCCTTTTCCTTCTGGGTGAGCTTTCCTTGATCCAGGACGTCTGCTGAAATGGTTGGGGACTTTTTGGTTAAGTCCCTAAGGAGGGTAAATGGATTATATATCTCCACTATAAAACCTTTATTTTTGAATTAAAAAAGGGGTTTACTATAAAAGTGATCTTCCTTGCTACATATCATTAATTATATTGAGTAAATGGCATAAATAATATGGATTTTTTAGTATAATAATTTGGCCTTAGGAATGGTATTAGGAAACCAATTGTTTTTAGTTCAATAATTAGGGTATTATTGGATACCTAAAAATTTTAAAAATTCTGGATTTTTTGTTTGTTTTTCCTTTAAAATAGGTTATAATTTAAATGTAAGGGGGAAACTTTTTGGGGGATTTAGGATGATAGGGGCACAAAAGCATATGGGGACTTTAAGGTATAATATTTCCATCCTTTTTATCAAGTTCTATTCCATGAACGCTGGCTCTATTGGAATCCACGGATGTTTAGGAGCAACCTCCTACATTGATAAAGTCCTTACTAAGGACGATGCCAAGAAGTACTGGAAGAAGAAAGTATCCGAAGGCTGGCACAAATGTGATAATAATGGGGCACCGATACGAGATTGGTGGTTTTGGAATTAAAAGTTCATTTTTGAATTGTTGAGGTGGAAAATAGCAAAGATAACAATTTACGCTGGGTTTGTAAGGCGAACCAAAAACGTGGGCGAAGGGTTTGCCGAGATATGTAAGAGATCTGCGAGGATTATGGAGGGTGAGATATTTACGCGAAGAGCTGTGGAAGATGAGTTGGAGGTCGAGCCGGAATTAATGTGGTATATAGTCATTCCTGGCTCAACATTAGGCAGTGCTTATTCGGTCGAAGGCAAACGAATCGGGTGTAAATCCGAGGGTCACGCCAATCACATCATGAGCCGTAAAGGGTTTGTTCGTGAACAACTCCTTGGAAAGAACTGGTTTCAAACCGCCGAGCAGGCCGCAAAGTACGCTTATGACCTCTTATTAGAAAAAGCGAGATTTGACGCAGAAAAGCCGTCAACTATCGAGGAGGCGGTCGAACGGTTGTGCGCGGCGGAGCTATTAGACCCACGGCGATCCTTGTCGCCCACGTGGTTCAAAAAACCGTTGAGCCGCAAGCGAGTTGCGCTGGCTCTTCGGGGCGACAAACAATCCATCGGCTTGATTCGCCGAGACTCTTTTTCAAATTTGAAGAGGGAAACTGAAAATGACTGAATATACTACGACATTTTGTGGAGGACTATCGGAGGAGAGTGGAAAAGTGCGGGGACTTTATTAATTAGGAGAATAATTATGTGTAATTGGTTTTCATGCGTGTCCAATGGAAAAGGAAAAGTTTACTTTTTCAATGGGGAACAAAGAAAAGAAATCAAAGAAGGAACTTTAGTAGATAAGTCCAGAAATACCTTCTATCCGGATTCCCATAGTTCAATCTCTGCTTTTTTTGGACTTGACGATGATAAGGTCAACAAATATGAATATCGTCCTTTGGATAGAAGGTTTATTGTTGATCAAATTAATTGTGAGGATGACCAAAAACAGGTTCTTCGGAAGATTTGCCAATTGGACTTTTCCAAATTGGCTCCTCCGGAACTAATTTTAAAGCCCATTGTTCATCCGCTTAAAGACAGAAAGAGAACCAGAATTTCCAAAAAGGATCTTGAACTTCTAAAAACCTGGATTTCTGTATGGGATTCTGTAGTGGATTCTGTAGGGGCCTATATTTCCTCTTTCTTCAACCTAAAGAAATGGAAATACATTAAGCATCCAGAAGGAAAAAACCCCTACCAATCTGGAATTGATCTTTGGGAAAGAGGAGTTATCCCTGTATTCAATGGGGATGACTGGTATCTCTTTGGGTACGAAGGAAAATTATTAAAGAAAATCAAAAAGACTGATCTTTAGGAAAACAAAATGATTACGAAACCAATGCTTGCAGGAAGATACACGAATAGGCCTATTAATTTTCCAGTCCTTGCGACCCCTAAACTGGATGGGGTACGTTGTCTGGTTATCAATGGGCGGGCGGTTTCCAGAAAGTTCAAACCTATTCCTAATCCATATATCCGAGAGGAGGTTGTAAAGAACTTTCCGGATGGATGTGATGGAGAACTTATGATCCCGGGAAAAGCCTTCGGGGAAGCTACCGGAACTATTATGAGAAGTAAGTCCGGGAAGCCAGAGGACGCCGAGAACTTTGAATATTGGGTATTTGATTATGTGGTCCAGGGAAAGACGGAAGTCCCATATGGAGATAGAATGAACAATCTGGACCTTCTAAATAACAGTATCCCCCACCTGAAAAAAGTACTTCCTGTCTGGATCTATAACCAAGAGGTCTTGGATGCCTTTGAAGAGAAGTGCCTTGAGGAAGGATATGAGGGAGTAATAATCCGAGACCCCAAAGGACCCTATAAAAATGGACGATCCACGGAGAAAGAAGGATATTTGTTGAAAATCAAACGTTTTGAACATGGAGAGGCAGTAGTACTTGGGTTCGAAGAGAAGATGCATAACCAAAACGAGGCTAAGGAGGATGTCTTTGGACATACCGAAAGGAGTCACCACAAAGACGGAATGGTTCCGGCGGGGACTTTGGGGAATCTGAGGGTTCGAGATCTCAAGACGGGGATTGAATTCTCCATCGGAACCGGCTTTGATGATGAGAAGAGAAAGGAAATTTGGGAGAATCCGGATAAGTACCTGGGACAAATAGCACGTTATAGGTATCAACCTTATGGGGTGAAAGAGGCTCCCCGATTCCCAGTATTTGATGGATTTCGTCACCCAGATGATATGTAGGAGATGAAAAAATGGTCAATTTATCCATCGCCAAGTGTATCATGGGTCGGACCCTGGAATGTTAGGACAAAACCAGATAACAGATTTAATAGGCTGTCTTCGGATATCACAAATGGGAGAGAAATGGAAGAAAATTAGGGAAATATTGGAAATATGAGCAAAAGAGAAAATGCTGAAGGAGATTTGATCCTATTGGATTTTAGGAGTTCAATGCTTTTCTCTTCTTTCTCCCAGTAGCTTAACTTGGCAGAGTGCTCGGTTTGGGGCCGAGAAGTTGTCAATTCAAATCTGACCTGGGAGATTTTATTTGGCCTTCCCGGAAAAGTGGGCTATATTTTAAATATAGGGTTTAATGCGAAAGGGAGATTACGAAACTATTCAATCTGAGAAAAAGAGCAAGTGAAAAAGGACTTGTAGTTCTTGAAATCCAAGAAGAGGGATTCTTACTTTCCAATCTATCTTCCAAAAATTTAGTGGGGTTTAAGTGCTCCACCTTGGAAGAAGTTGAAAAGAAACTACATTCTATGGGAGAGAATTGTTCCAACTGTCAAACGGAATTAGAGCCAGGAAAAACTGTCTGGTATGAGGACGAACCCCTTTGCTTCACCTGTTTTAGAGGAAACGTAAATGAGTCCAATTAATGAAACTGGTAACATACAAATGAAAAATGGACTGACCTCTATCCTAAGATTTGTTCCAAAACATTTTCTCTGGAATATTCGGACAGCTAAGAACAATAGGAATAAGAGGAGGATCTTCATTGGATCGGAAAAAGGATTGGTTCCAATTAAAATCACCTCTCAGAGATATCGACTATTTGAGAGAAGCCTTATTTGTGTCTCTTGTGGAAAAATCGGAAATGTACTAAGTGTCGATCAAAGAGAAACCGAAAATGGGAAACCTCTTTTCCATCTTAATCTCTACCATATTGATGGGGAAGAAATCACCTTAATGACAAAAGATCATATTATTCCCAAATCAAAAAGGGGGCCAAATCATCAAGACAATTACCAAGTTATGTGCCAACCCTGTAATCAGAAAAAAGGAAATAAAACCAAAGAAGAGATAAACCATTACAAAAAGAGGAAGAAAAGAAAAAGACAATCATGCAATGAACTGGTTCTAGTAGGAGCTTAAAATGAAATATATAGAAGTGCCAACTAAGTTAGATGATGTATGGAAGGAATGTCTAAGGATGTGGAGATGGATCTCAGATCAAGTGAGAAAAGGGAATAGTAGGGATATTAATGAATTAAAGTCGATCTGGTTTAATAAGGAAGGATATGTCGAATCAGATATATGTTGTGGATGTTTCTTTTGTAAATATGATCAAGAGGAGAATGGATCGATGTGTTCTAATTGTCCAGGTGCTCTGGTTGATCCAGAGTTTGATTGTAGATATACAGAATATGATTCTTTTCAAGAACCCATCAAGTTTTACAATAAACTTAGATCTTTGAATCGAAAGAGATTGAAGTAGGAGCTTAAAATGAAAGTTTATCTGTGTGATGGACCAAAAAGAAAGTATTCTTACTGTGTTGGTCCGGAAAACTGTAAGGATGAAACGTGTATATTAGTCAAACGTTACCGAGAGAATGGAGGAGGTTCGGAAAATCCCAAATCAAACCCTGGTTAAAAGTATAATATAGATAGGTGGATATTTGATGATTAAAAAACTAACAACAGAACAAAAAGAAAAAGAAATTCCTATTATTCGGGACAAATGGATTAAAATAGGGTTGAATACTGCTCCCTTCACCCTAAGTGAAGCAACCCCTATTATTTATAGTTTATACGACAATATTCTAAAAAAGAAAAGAGTTCCAATATTTATCTTTAATTGTCCTATCACAACTTGGTATGGGATAATCTATTTGTATTCTCTAGGAGATCAAGTAAGGAATCAAGTATGGAGTCAAGTAGACAGTCAAGTAGAGAGTCAAGTAAGGGGTCAAGTAAGGAATCAAGTAGGGAGTCAAGTAAGGAATCAAGTAGAGAGTCAAGTATGGAATCAAGTAAGGAATCAAGTAGGGGGTCAAGTATGGAGTCAAGTATGGAGTCAAGTATGGAGTCAAGTAGAGAGTCAAGTAAGGGGTCAAGTAGGGAGTCAAGTATGGAATCAAGTAGGGAGTCAAGTAGGGAGTCAAGTAGGGAGTCAAGTAAGGAATCAAGTAAGGAATCAAGTAAGGAATCAAGTAGTGGATCAAGTAGGGGGTCAAGTAGAGAGTCAAGTAAGGAATCAAGTAAGGAATCAAGTAAGGAGTCAAGTATGGAGTCAAGTATGGAGTCAAGTAAGGAATCAAGTAGAGAGTCAAGTAGAGAGTCAAGTAAGGAATCAAGTATGGAGTCAAGTAGTGGATCAAGTAAGGAGTCAAGTATGGAATCAAGTATGGAGTCAAGTAAGGGATCAAGTAGAGAGTCAAGTAGGGGGTCAAGTATGGAGTCAAGTACCTAACTTTACTTGGCCTTATTTGGATGGTCAATTTTCCAGCCCAATTTTATCCTTCTATGACTACTTTAATATAATTTTGGGTATTTCTTTTCCAAAGAAACTATGGGAAACCTGGAGGGACACAACTAAATTATCCTTAATCTACCCTTTTGAAAACTTCTGTGTTCTTTGCCAAAAACCAAAAGAAATACATTTGGGAGAAAATGGGCTGCATAAAGAAGGTCGTCCTGCAATCACATATCAGAACGGTTGGTCTATTTGGTCCTTAAACGGGGTAAGAGTTCCCCAATGGTTGGCAGAAACGAGAGACACCAAAATAGATCCAGGAAAAATAAATGAATTAAAAAATGCTGAACAACGTAGGGAATTTGTCCGAAAGATAGGATATGAAAGACTACACCATAAATTAGGTGGGAAAGTTCTGGATAAAAAGGAATTATTAATCTCCAATGGAAAAGAAATATTCAAACATCTTTATGAAGTAGTTTATCTTAATATTGGAAAGGGGTGGACCTTACTTAAAATGGTTAATCCATCCCTTTCCACCAAAAATAATCTGATCTATCATCTTGAAGGATTACCCCCCGAGTGTAGTACGGTTGAAAAAGCATTACACTTTAGAAAACCAAATTGGTTTAAAGAATATCCAATTGATACAAACGGGAAAGATTGGTTTCAACAAGGAGATGTTGTAATAGCGCCAAAAGAAAAATGTTCAATAAAACCGCTTCCAACTATTTTAACTTAATTGAAAGGGTAAAAAATGAAGAAGAAAGAAAACAATCATTTGGCAGAAGGAGAAGTTACAGGACACTATCACGCAGCAGCAGGAAAAGAGGTTGTGGTTTTTGAAGAAGTATTCGGAGATAATAGTTTACAATTAAATGCTCCACAAGGAAGTGAAGTAACCCATCAAGAGCATAAAACAATTGTACTGCCTGCAGGGACGTATAGAACTGGACAGGTTCTTGAATATGATCCGGCAGAGGAAGAAGCAAGAGAAGTACGAGACTAAAACAGTATAATATTATAACCCCTTAGTGTAATGGATAGCACAGGAGGTTTTGATCCCACAATTCAGGTTCGAGTCCTGGGGGGTTAGTGCGGTGTAGAGCAGCCGATGTCCAACACTTTCACGTAAACTATCGGTTGAGAGGGCGAAAGATACCGAGTCGGCTTTTTAAAGAGAGAATTTACCCGAAAGATGTTAGATAAAATCAATATACTAGGAAAATAGATATGACGTATAATCCAGACCCAATTCGACAATGCTCAATAACCAAGAATGGTTCTTCTGGGATGAAACATGGACGTGCAAATTTGGTCCATTCGACACAAGAGAAGAAGCAGAATTAAAATGTATTATAAAACACATCTATCTAACCTCAAAACCCCAAGACAATACTCCCTTGTTCGATACTGTGGAGATATGGGATGCTTTCCTCCTGAACTCAATCACTGGAGAGTGGAAAGAGGCCCATTCATATTCCTGGGAGAAATTCCAAATATGGAAGGCCACTGTACAATCGCAACCAGAGACGGAAGAATTATCTGGGGACTACACACAAATAATTTTGAAGAAATTCCAGAAGAGGAGACTTAGAATGGATGCCGAAACAGAACACCTTAAAATAATCCTTCGAAACCTAAAAGCAGGGGCCGTAGGCCTCCAATGGGTTCAGGAGTATATTGAGAAAGTCCTTGAGGAAGGGGGAGATGAGTAATGGATAGAATTAAATCCAGAGGGCAAATAGCTGAATCTTTCAGAGGGGTAAATGAATCATATTCATTTACACTATACGAGGATGGGCGAGTATCGGTAGGCAATTGCTATGGGTATTGGCCAACTCCAGAAGAAATTAATTTACTTATAGAGTCTTTACAGGAACTAAAAAGCTTCGGATCGGATGAAATTCAAGAACACAACGATAAGATAACTCTAAAAATTCAAAAAGAAATTGATATTCACAACCAAGAAACAAAACCCCAAAAATATCCATAACTAAAAGGAAAAAAGGATATGTCTACTTTGCTAAAAAGGAAAGTATGTAAAAATCGGGGAAACTTCCCAAGATCCCGAAGTTAGAGTAAAAAAATTAAATGGTTGTAATTATCCAGAACCCACACCAATACTTCTTCCTTCGATAAAAGTCAATATTGTACTTTGTTAGAAAGCTCCTTTCATGAGGAATTTAAGGACAAAAGAGTACAAGGAGAGTGGTTTGACCTCTCTGAAGAGGATATTGAAGAGATTAAAAAGATAAAGACCGTGTAGGTGTTGGACTGTTTTGATCTGCCATATTTTTGATGGTAGGAAAATAAGATGGCAAAGAAATAACATATAAATGCTTATAGACTAATAATATAAATGCTTATAGACTAATAATTTGAAATGCGATGATATAATGTTTTCGCTTTTTAACTTTTCCAGGAGTAGAAGATAATGAGTAGTCCTACCCAGAATCTAATTGCCACACATAAGAGTACTTTTGATAAAATTCTTTCTTTGCGGGACTATAAAGTAAAAAATATTTCGGACATATTATCCGTGTATATGTTTATTCTTTACACCTCCGATTGGCAAAAAACAAATCAAGCACATGCTACTGTTGGGTTTATTGCGGAAGGTCTATCCATAACCTTAAACAGAGTTAGGAAAGCAAAAATGATTCTTCGTCAACTAGAACTTATTGAGGATGTACCGGCAGCGGGTTCTCAATCAAAAGCGTATGTAAAGATTAATCACTACCTCAGAAGGGATACATTAGTAAATTATCAAGAAGAAAATCCAGAATTATATGGGAATGTTCCAATTACAATCGAACAAGAAGAAAAGAAACAAAAACTAACAAAAGAAGAAAAGGAACGACTGGAAAAATTATTTAATTCCTTTTGGGATTTGTATCCTAAAAAGGTGGAAAAGAAAGTAGCCCTTACAAAGTTCTGTACACTTAACCCAAATGATGAAGAATATGAAAAAATAATGTTGGGACTCAAACTCTATCTTCGTACCCCTTCTTGGAGACAAGAAGTAGAAACAAAGAAAATGAAATATATTCCTCATCCCCATAGATGGATTGAAAAAAGACGGTGGGAGGATGACATCAAAATTGAGGTTGATTCCTACGAAAAGGATTCTCAAGAATATCTACTCGCAAAGAAACTTTTTGATTCCTTATGTAACAATATTCCTCAATTTCAGGAGGCTCATAAACATGAGAGGAGTAATAGAATACTACTACAATCTTGGGCAAAGGATGCCCACGAGCTTCTGGAAAGAGGCACTTCCTTTGAAACAATTGAAGAAGTTATTGATTTCTGTAGGGAAGATTCCTGGTTTTCTGGAAAGATTGTTTGTGTAAAAGATCTTCAAAAATACTGGGACCGACTGGTTGCGGAAAAACAAAGGCAGGAGAAAGATGTGGACTTACGAGATTTAATTTAGGAAGAGAAGTAAAATGAAAAAAGATCTTAGATATCAAGACTTGGCAAAAAGAATAAAAAAGGGATTCTTACAGCTTAGAGAAATAAATCTCAAAGAATATGCTTATACTAATCAAGCAGCAGGATTCTTCCTAAAAGGTGCAGAATACTTTATGAATTTCAATTGGGGATTGGACTTAAGTGAGCAGGCAAAGTTGAACTGCGTATTCGAATGCTTGCTCTTTCACCAGAATGAGGGGAAAGTTATAAAGGAAAATATTTTTGTTTCCTCAATTCTCTGGAATAAATGGCTCCCAGACTATTTGGAGAAGACTCCTGACTCCTGGGTTCGTCGGGAAGGAACTAATGGAGAAAAAGTACTAAACAGAGAAGAACTTCAACAAATGGTTAAAGAACGGAAAAGGAGGGCTAAGGATCTACAAAAGAAAATTGAACAACAATATCAAGAATATTCTGAAACAGAAGTTCCCTTGATAAAGTATAATAAATTGGACTTGAAACTTAGTGAAATATAGATCGGGACAAAATGAAAGACTCCGTCGTATCACAACGCATTATCGATTCCTTTGTCTTCCTGTGCATCACGGACAGTAAGTTTCTAAAGACTGTCCGGGGAGTTGTTTCGGAGCGAGCCTTTAAGAAGTCTGAGATTGTCCGGAACTCCATCCGCCTGTGCTACAACTTCTTTGATGTAGTCGGACAAGCCCCTGAGGATCATCTTCACGACGAATTAACCAAATTTCTGGATGGTCGGGACAAGGAGGAAAAGGAATTCTATATCACCTATCTTACAAAGATACAGGAGATGGATCCCCCGAACAAGGACTACATCCTTTCCAGGATTCACAAGTTTATCCAGGCAGTAGAGTTTGAAAATGCTGCTGTTCGTTTCATTGACACGGCCAAGAATGGGGATTTTGAAAAAGCCCGACAAATAATGCAGAAGGCCTTAAGAGTTGGGATTCAAGGGGAAGACGATGGTTTTGATCTCCTAAAGGACTATCCTGTTCATCTACTCCCGGAGAAGAAGAACGAATATCTCATGCCCATTGGCATACCCCTCATCGATGATAGATTAACTCGAGGACTTCGGAGAACCGATTTTGTTTGTATTGTCGGAGGATTTAAAGGAAAGAAATCCTGGGGATGTATTAATATGGGGGTCGTGGCCTTAGAGCATGGACTTAAAGTCCTGCATATTACCCATGAGTTATCGGAAGAGGATACTGCCGCAAGATACTATATGAACATTGGGGAGCTAACTGATCGGGATGGGATAGAAAGGATCGCCTTTGAAAATTATGATCAGGAAGGGTCCAGAATTGAAACCTGGGAAGAGGAAGTAGATACTATTTACAATCTAAAGAAAGTAGTTGAAAGTAGAAATGCTTTGGCTCGAATGGGTGGACAACTAAAGATTAAGAAGTATGATATGGGCCGTTGTTCCATGGGTGAGATCAACAGATACTTAGATTGGTTGGAAACCTACAAAGGGTTCCTTCCAGATGTGGTCATTAACGACTATATTGAGAAGATGCACATCCCCCCAGGAGAAAAAAGAAATGATGCAATCAATGATATGTATATCGAGTCCAAAGCGATTGCCGACGAGAGAAAGCTTCTTATGGTTACCGCAAGCCAGGTCAACCGCCAGGCTCTATCCAAAGCGGTTATGGACCAGAGTGACACGGCGGAGGATATCCGGAAAGTGGGGAATGTTGATTTAATGCTGGCTATATCTCAAAGTAAGAAGCAGCATCAGAGTAATGTAATGCAGGCTTGGGTATTGGCGAATAGGCACCGAGGCGGCGAATTCTTTGGTTGTTCCTTTAACTATAACTTGAATGTAGGCCAATTGATCATGGATTGTTGGCCTTTGAGAAGAGAAAATTGGGGATAGAGATGAGTTGCTGGAACAAAGAACAGCTTAAAAATATGCTCGAAGATGTTATAAATGAACTTGAGCTTTCTGATATTATGATTGAAAAACATGGTCCTTTAGGTACTCCACCAGCAGAATTGGTTCGATTGGTACTTGACCGAAAAGATTTACAAATTAGGATGCTTAGGCAAGGATTTGTAGAAATAGGAGAAGTAAAAATGAAAATAAAATATCCCATTTTTCTTACAATATTAGAACTTTTGATTGATATCTTAGCATTTGGGGCCTCTATTATATCATTGGGATTTCTTTGTCTAATTACGGTTTTTGTTTTAAGATGTCCGGGTGAATATATTTCAACTCCTGAAAGGGTTTATCTTTGTTTTGTCTTTATTATTTCAATCTTTCCATACATTTGGGTCCTTTGGGATCTCCTTAGGAGGAAAGACTAATGATTTTCAAAGACGAATTGAAATTTCTTAGTAACTTTTATCCTTCCAGAATATTGTATCGAGGAACTTTCTGGCCAACGGTAGAGCATGCTTTTCAAGCGACAAAGGCCAAAGATCTTTCCTTTGATGAATACATTCGGAATCTTCCTTTTCCAAAGGACGCGAAGGCAGTTGGGAGAAGATTAGATCTTCGAAAAGACTGGGAAGAGATTAAAGTTGATGTAATGACCGACCTGGTTCTTCTCAAATTTACCCAGAACAGGGATTTAACAGAGAAACTACTAGAATTACAGTATGAGTACCTTGAAGAAGGAAACTACTGGCATGACAATTTCTGGGGCAACTGTTACTGCCCAAAGTGCAAGAAGATTGAAGGACAGAATGTTTTAGGGATAATTTTGATGGAAGTTCGAGATTTTCTCAGGTGCGAATGATGGACTTATATATTCTTGACAGCTATTCTCTGATGTACACTTCCTTCTTTGCTGGGGGATATACCGGATTGACTTCCCCTTCTGGGGAACCAACATATGGCACTTTTATCTTTACAAAGACCATACTTAGAATTTTAGACACATATCTTCCAGACATGATCTGTTGTGCGGTTGATGGTCCGGATAAAACCTTCCGAAAGAAAATGTATCCAGAGTATAAGAATAACCGAAAGAAGGAGAAGCCCCAGGATCTCTTTGTTCAAGTAGATCGGATGAAACAAATTTTGGAAGCTATGGGATTCCCCATCTACTATGCTCCAGGATTTGAAGCCGATGATGTGATAGCAACAATTGTGAAAAGAGCTGATCCCTCTTTTCTGATTACGATTTGTACCAAGGATAAAGACTTACTTCAATTAACTGACGAGGGAAACAGAATCAATATTTTGGATCCATACAAGAATACCAGAATGTATGTAGAAGAAGTAAAAAAGAAGTATAATATTGAGGCGTCCCAGTTTGTGGATTACTTAGGGTTGATTGGTGACAGTTCTGATAATATACCAGGCATAAAAGGAGTGGGGCCAAAAACTGCGGTCAAATTTTTGAACAAACATAAAACTGGGGATAAGATATTTGAAAATTTATGTGAGCAAAAGAATCTCAGTAACGCCGAACTGAAAATCCTAAAAGGGTATGATGACTTTGTTCTCAGCCGTTCTTTGGCCACCCTAAAAGATGATATCGATATGAAGATCGATTTTGATGGTATGAAAAGGAAACCCTTAAAATGGGACAAATTAGATCCAATCTTCGAGGAATTAGGCTTCGACTCTTTATTGACCTAAAGGAGATCTGAATGTGGATTAGGATTTTTGATATATTATCCAGTATACTTATTACTTTAGGTATCTTTAACGCTACTAAACATCGGAACTGGTGGCTGGTGTACCTATCCGGATCAATCTTTTTTATCATCACTCAACTACATAATCAGATGTACTTCTTATGTTGCATGGGAATCATCACTTCAATAAGTGCAATTAGAAATTACCGAAGAAAAAATCCCGAGGAAGATAAATCAACCCCTCTAATAGATCCAGGAAATGTTAGATACAGACTGGCAAAAATTTTTGCTGTGGAGATAAAAAAGAACAAGATCCGGGCCGAGACAGTAAAATGGATAGCAGATCAATATGAAAAAGACTATAATCGTTGTTTGGATACCTGTAAGGATATTAGACAAGATGAATTAGATATACGGGAGAAGAAGAGTGGATCTAACAAAGTCCGAAACAAATAATGCGATTGTTACCCGTCTTAAGAATGTTCGATCTCATCCTAATGCTGATCGATTAAAATTAGCAACCGTTTTAGGAACCCAAGTCGTAGTCGGACTGGATTCGAAAGAGGATGATTTGGTGGTTTACTTCGACAGCAATCTTCGATTGTCCCATAAATATCTCCACCACAACAATCTCTACTCAAGGAAGGAAATGAATTCTGACAACACAATGAAAGGATACTTCGGGAAGAATGGTAGAGTCCGATCTCAAAAATTTAGAGGAGAGGTGAGCAATGGATTTGTTGCAGATCTTTGGATCCTAACAAATATTCCAGGAGTGGGAGAAAATCTATTTGAGGAAGGAACTGAGTTTACCCATATCAATGGAATTGAAATTTGTTCCAAGTATGTTGCACCAGTTGGTCGTGGAGGATATACCCCAAGAAATAAAATAACTCGGATCAAGTCTGCAATGTTTCATCGACACTGGGACACTAAGCAGCTAATGAGGGAATTGAAAAGTATTCCTGAGGGGGCTACTTGCTATATTGAGGAAAAAATTCATGGAACTTCTGGTAGAACCGGGAGAGTCCTTTGTTCCACCAATCGACCTTGGTGGAAGTTTTGGAAACCTAAACAGGAATGGAAAGTAATTAGTGGAACCAGAAGAGTTGACAATATCAATTTCCATATTCCGAAAGTGCGGGAAGAGATTGAAAGAAAGGTTGCTCCCCATCTAAGGAAAGGGGAGACCATCTATTATGAAATTTATGGATACGACATAAATGGTTCAATGATTCAAAATGGATTCCCTTATGATTGCAGACCTGGTGAATTTAAATGTATGCTTTACCGAGTCTGTTTTGTAAATGAAGATGGTTTCTCCATTGATTTAAACCGAAAGCAGGTTTATAAACGGGCAGAGGAATTGGGATTAGAAAAACCTAAAGTTTTTGGAAACAGTTTTTGGGCCCCCTTAGATCCATTGGAAAGAAACCATCCGGATTATGGAATTGGAACAAGTGAGGTTCTGAAATATTATAAAGGTAAATCTTCTCTAGATGCCGGAACTTTAAGGGAAGGAGTAGTTGTCTGGTTTCAAGATAAGGACGGAAATTGGTCCTGTTTGAAGCATAAAAGCGAAGAGTTCCTAATGGATCAGGATAAGAAATATGAAAAAGAAGAAGGAGATGTGGAGGATAACTTATAGCGTTTAAAATTGGAAATATACCAATTGGTTTAGATTCCCCATTCTTCATCATAGCTGGACCTTGTGTTATTGAAAGTAAGAAGATCTGTTTGGACATTGCAAGAAGATTAGTTGAAATATCCAAAAGAACTAAAGTCAAGATTATATTCAAGGCCAGCTTCGATAAAGCTAACAGATCAAGCATATATGGTTTCCGAGGGATAGGAAAGGCAGAGGGGATAAAAGTACTCCAAAAAGTGAAGGAGGAAACCAAACTACCCATACTGACAGATGTTCATGAAGTAGACCAGGTAGGTCCGGTTTCCCAGATTGTTGATTGTTTACAGATTCCTGCCTTTCTTTGTAGGCAGACAGATTTAATTGTAGCATGTGCAAAAACCGGAAAACCTATTAATATAAAGAAAGGACAATTTCTTTCTCCTTGGGATATGAAGAATGTTGTTGAAAAGATTAAATATGTTGGAAACAAAAAGATTCTCATAACCGAAAGGGGAACCTGTTTTGGATATAACCAACTGATTAATGACATGACATCAATTTCTCGTATTCAAAGACATGGATGGTCGGTTGTTTTTGATGCTACTCATAGTGTGCAAAGACCTGGTGCTTTGGGGGCACAAAGTGGTGGAGAAAGAGCATACGCTCCGATCTTAGCTAAAGCAGCAGTTGCCGCAGGAGCTAATGGGATATTTACTGAGGTTCATACCCATATTGAAAAATCTAAATCAGATACTGCCACCATTATGCCTATTGAATGGTTGGAAGATCTGATTGTCCAATGTAAGGAAATTCATAAAATAGTGGGGGGGAAGTAAAATGGGATGTATCGAAAAGATTTATAGTGTTTCCGCACTTATAGGAACTGGAAAATGTAATGGAAAATGCAAATTTTGTGCAGCAACTGATCTACGCAAAGAGGTTGGTGTAGTATCCAAGGATTTATATTTTAGAAATTTTGATACTGCGTTAAGATTGTCAGCAAGATATGGGGGATGGTCATTATCTTTGACAGGAAGTGGAGAACCATCGGTTGAACCGGAGTGTGTAACTGAAGCATTGGAGCATTATTCTGCTTGTGCTAAGCAAGGAGCCTATTTTCCAAATGTAAACCTATTTACCAATGGAATATTGTTTGGTGATGGGGAATACTGTAATACGTATCTTCCTTTATGGAGAAAACTTGGTTTAACTAATGTCGCTATATCAATTCATGATGTAGAGGAAACTGGACAAGCAGAAGCATACAATATAGACTCTTATCCTAATCTTGTGGATATAAAACGCAATATTGAAAAACATGGAGTTGGTGTCCGACTTACTCTACTTCTTCATAAAGGAATAGTAGATTCTTCATATACCTATGCAGTAGCTGTAAGTAGATTACTTGAAAAGGGATTTAACAATATAACCTCCTGGCCTGTGGGGAATCCGGATAACTCAAGAAATGAATTTACTCCTTCTCGATGGGGACTATTTTCCATACGAAGGTGGTTGAGAAAAAATGCAAAAATGTGTCATGGTCACGCTTGGGGAGGTGGTGTATTTGACTACAATGGGGCGATCTTAAGATACACAGACTACGTAACAAAACATAATAGGAGAAAGGATTTTGTTAGACAATTAGTGGTATTTCAGGATGGGACGGTAGCCTACTCCTGGATAAGGGAGGGGGCCCTATGTATGAAGTAAAAATATCCGATCGGGTAAAGAGTCTTTCCATCTTTGTGGGTATGGGAATCTGCAATGCTACTTGTTCCCATTGTGCGGGAATGCCCTTGAGAAAATATTCTCCAATAAAAGATGGAGAAATTGATCTTGATTTAATTAAGAAGTTGGTAATTTCTTGCCATAATAAAGGAGCAAGAAATTTGACAATTAGTGGTAGTGGGGAACCCACCCTATCTCCGGTTTCCTTAACCAAACTTATGAATCTACTATTTTATTTATCTGAAATCGGTTATAAATTTCAATCGATTAATCTTTATTCTAATGGTATTAGGATAGGGCAAGATCTTCCCTTTTGTGAGAAGTACTTGACTCTTTGGAAATCCCGAGGTCTGTCCACCGTATATGTTACTGTTCATCACACTAATGAAAAGGAAAACGCTAAAATTTTTAATGTGCCTTCTTACCCACCACTTAAAGAGGTTTTCAGTAGAATACACCAGACGGAATTGAATTCTCGGGCCAATTTAATTTTGGGTCGATTGAATATTTCAACATTTAGTAGATTCAAAGAAGTTGTAGAATTTCTTTTCCAGCTGGGAGTATCTAATATTTCAGCATGGCCTATCCGGGACCACCATTCAGATGTGGTTGATACATCTCTGATTCCTGATCATAATGAATTGAATAAAATGGTGGATTATTCAAATGAACAAAACAAACAAGGAAAGAGGATAAGAATACTTTTAGAAGATTCTAAACTTAGATATAAGTTAGGAGAAAAACTGACCTTATTTCCCAATGGGAAAATATCCAATACTTGGTGTGTTTAAAGGAAGATAAAATGAATAAACTGTATATTTTAGTTGGGAATATTGGGTCTGGTAAATCCACCTTTGCTCAAAATTTCATTGAAGAAAAAAGAAAGAAGGGGAAGAAAATCATTTATGTCAGTAGAGACTCCCTCCGATATATGTTTGGAGCAGGTAAGTATAATTTTGATCCAGAGTTGGAGCCACTTGTCATTCAAGGTACTTTGGACTTACTAAATGGTTTTATGAGAACTGGTATTGATATTGTTCTGGATGAAACAAATATATCCGTTGATCTTAGAAAGGATTTTATTGATTTAGGAAAGAAGTATCAGTATTATAATATTGCTTTGATTATGCCACGTCTCTTAAAAAAGACCTCTGTGGATAGGAGAATGAAAATTCCACATGATATCCGAGACAGAAAGATTTGGGAGAGAGTCTGGGATAAATTTAACGAACAATATGATACTCCTACCATTAAAGAAGGATTTAATGAGATTCGATTCTTAGAAAAGGATAATGAGCACTTACTGCGCTTTAAAAAATTATAGGAAGAAGAATGATCAGAAAATCTACAATAAATCTAAATTATTGTAATATAGGAAAGAAGAACAAGGTTCTTGATTTCCTAGATAGATACACTGAAGCAGTTAATCAATATATAGATACTCTATGGGAAATAAAAAGATTTACCGGTTCGTTCGTGGAACGAGAGGTCCTGGATCAGGTGGATTCGCCCCTATCATTTACCGCAAGACAGGGAGCAGCATGCTCTGCTCTCCATATAGTAAAATCTCAAAGGCAGAGAAAGAAGAAAACGAAACCCACTTTTAGTGGAAAAAGTTTTGAACTTGATCAACGATTCGTTGTGATTCAAGAAGGAAAGAACTCTTTTGATCTATGGATTACTATTAAAGGAATGGGTAGGAGATCTGGGAAGCAGTGTTTTGTAAAAATTCCAACCAAAAAGCACAAGCATTTCAATAAGTTTATTCAAGAAGATTGGAAATTAAAGAAGTCCATTAGAATTAGGAGAAAGGGGTCTGACCTATTTGGAGACCTCTTCTTTGAGAAGGCTGCTCCGGAACCAAAAGAGGAAGGAGAGATGATCGGCCTAGATTGTGGATACAAGAAGTTGGCCGTATTGTCCACAGGACAGATGGTTGGGGAGGAACTTGTACAAAAGATTGAAAAGATATCAAGGAAGAAGCAAGGAAGTAAGGCTTTCTATCGTGCTCTAAAAGAGCGAGATGAATATATCAATAGGGAAGTTAAAAAGATTAAGCTTTCAGATCTAAAGGGGATAGTGGTTGAAAATCTGAAGGGCATAAAGAAAAGGACTAAAGAAAAAGTGGCCAGGAAGGTGATGAACAAATTACAGAGATGGACTTACCCGTACTTCCTAAGAAGACTGGAACAAGCTTGTGAGGTAGTTGGCGTCCAATGTCATAAAGTAAATCCAGCCTATACGAGTCAGAAATGTAATCGTTGCGGAAGTATCCATAAAGAGAATCGTAAAGGTGAGGTATTTAAGTGTATGGAGTGTGGATACACATCGGATGCAGATTACAACGCGTCTTTGAATATCTTGAATCGGTTCCTTACAGGAATAGAATAACATTCGGAGCCTGTTGAAAAGAAAAGATCCGAATATTGTAAATTGATGAAAGGAAAAGGTTGGAAGACCAAATTCTCCTCCTTCGTCCACAAATTCTATTTGTAGTAAAAGATAATGAGAACCTTCGACTATAAAAAACTGATAAAGGAAGAGTTAGATGATATCTTTGGGGATTTCCCATTTAAACTATCCCCGATGAGACATCAACTTATTTCCATGGCCTTCGCAGCGGCCTCCTCCCGTTGTGCATTTTTGCATGGTGTTGGTACAGGGAAAACCCTCACGGCTCTCTGGACAACTCAACTGTGGGAAAATAAGAAAATTCTGGTAGTTTGTCCCTCCTCTGCTTTTAGTGCCTGGGAAAGGGATATCTCCAAGTATACTGACTACTCTCATGAATTCCTTTTAGGATCAGGAAAACATCGTCGGTCTCTATTAAAAAAGAAAAGGGATATTTTTATAATCAATTATGAAGGATTAAAAACAGTATATTGTAAATTGATGAAAGGAAAAGGTTGGAAGATCAATTACTCCTCCTTCATCCACAAATTTGATTGTATAATACTGGATGAGATTCATAAATGCAAAAGTTACAAATCCCTTCAAAGTATTATCTGTCATCAGTTATCCAAGCTATCAAAGAATGTAATAGGACTTACCGGAACACCAATTGACAATTCTCTTCTCGAAGCCTTTAATATCTATAGAGTGATTGATCTCGGAAGAACCCTGGGGACCAGTTTCTTTGCTTATAGGAATAGGTATTTTTACCCCGTGGTATTTGACTGGAAACTTAAAAAGGGAGCCAAAGAAAAAATCCTGGAACAAATTTCAAAAACATCCATCAGCTTCGACAGAGAAGAATGCTTTGATCTTCCAGAGATTCAGGAAATAGTCCGGGAGGTAAATCCATCAAAAGGGTATCTGAAACTACAAGACGCGATAATAACTCAACCATCTATTACCCTAAACGGAACCATTGTAAAATTGGAACCTACAGAATTGAATGAGGATGAAGATAAGTTTAAAAAACTTAAGTCCCGACTTCTTAGGCAACTACCTTTAGGCTTTCTATATTACAAGACAGAGGATGGACCGACTCAAACATATTACCTAAAACAAAACCCAAAGATAGAATCCTTAATAGACTTCCTGGAGGATATTTCGGGGAAAGTTATAATATTCTATTACTTCAAGGAGGAAGTTAATATGATCCAAAGGGCCTTGGAAAAAGAAAAATATTTGTATTCAAGAATCTATGGAGGGCAAGATTTAAAGGAACGAACCGAAAGCGTAAAAAGATTTACTCAAGAAGAGAAAGTAAAATGTATCTTAGTCCAACGGGGGGCCGGGGCGGAAGGATGGGATGGAACCGCATCAAGCACTATACTTAATTTTAGTCCGACTCCTTCTCCATTGTCCCGGAAGCAAACTACGGGACGAATCCATCGAAAAGGACAAAAAAATACCTGTCTGGTTGTGGATTTGATTATGAAGAGCTCGGTGGAACCTAGAACTTTAAAGAACCGATCTGAGAGGTTTGACTTCGTGACAGAAGTTATGGCCTATATTCAAGAGTATGGGGGAGTAGAAAAATGAAAATCAATGAACCCATTACATGTTTAGGAAGATTCCAAGATGAAGATGGAACCGAAAAATTTGTTTTTGAAGTAGAGGACAAAGGGATTATTGAAGTTGCCTGGATAAAAAATAAACTTGGGATAGACGTTCTATGTCTCCCCACCCACTACTATTGTACACTAGGATGTAAATTTTGTCATCTAACCCAATCAAACGATAGAATAAATAATATGGGATCGATAAGTGTCTTGGATCTATATCCCATAATTCAATGGATCAATTCTCGATATCTTACAAACGAAAAATGTCTCCTTTCCTTCATGGGAGTTGGAGAACCTCTTTTCAATCCACATCTTATTTTAGGCATTTATAAAATGCTTAATGATGATGAAAAGAAGAAAATGTTTTCCATTGCCCTCTCCACTATAGTACCAGAACAAAGAATCCTGGGTGCGGCGATACATACAATTTTACAAGAAAAAGTTCCAACTAAAATACATTTTTCTTTGCATTCTCCTGATTTAAGTTCCCGAAGAAACCTTCTTCCAAAATCATGGATAAAAATAGATCCTGCACTGCTACGATTATATGATTACGCAACTTTGTGCTCTAATGAGGTTAAAAAGAATCTTTCAATTTTCCATGATGGGGATTGCTTTCGAGAACTTTGTTCAGAGATTCACTACACTCTAATTGATGGGATAAATGATTCAGAAGATGAATATTTTCTACTGAAAGAGTTGGGGCAAAAGTTCCACATCCCATTAAAATTTTTAAAATTTAACCCAATCGGTAATTTAAAAAGAAGTCCTAAAGAGGAATTGTGGATCAAAGAACTAAAGAAGGAGTATGAAGCCAAAGTATCTGCCTATTCTCCTCCGGGTTCAAACATTGGTAGTTCTTGTGGTCAGTTCACCAAGCATTACTATTTAGGTTGTAAAGATGATAAGGAAAGAGAGGAATTTGAAACCTGGAAAAAGATGTATCGAATAGATCTGTGAACAGTATAATAATCAAGGAACAATTATGAAAGATATGATAAAAGTAAAGGCCCAAAGGACCAACTGTCTCACCAATGTAGTGATTGATGTGGAGTTGGTAGTTGTCAAAAAGTACAATGACTACCTAAATTCTCATTGGATCAGCATTGAAGAAGGGGGAGTTACTGGGTTCGAGAGTATGAGGTTTGATCTTATACCTGCTACTCTGGCAGACCGGAATGGTTGGTTAGCTTGTGCAGGAACCCCCAACCAGTGGGATAAGTTATTCATTCCCGGAGAGGAGATGAAAAAGATCTATGATTATTTCTCGGGAAATTTAAAGGAGGAAGAGGTTTCTGAGGAGCTGCCAGAGGAGAAGGAAGAAAAGATGATGGGAACTGACAATACGATTGTGTCTTGTTCTGGGGGTAAATACACTTTTATCCTTGAAGAAGGAGATTGGAGAGTCCGAGTCGATCGTCATGGGGAGCCTTGGTTGAAGATAGAACAAGGGCATAAGGCCGTGTCCAATCTGGTTTTAGAGATGTTGGAAGTAAAAGAGGCTTTAGATAAATCTGTCAAATTACAATCCCATTACGCAAAACTTCTTAATCAATATGATGGGAGAGAAAGAATATGTTTTTCTAATGAGGAAGAGTGGTTGAAAGAACTTAGAAAAGGAAAAAGAGGAGTAAATGATGAATAAAGATCAAATGAAAAAGGGAATTGAGCTTTTTCTAGAAGGAATGGGATTAGATTTAAATGATCAACATCTCCTTCGAACCCCAGAAAGAGTTGTCAAAGCTTGGACCCAAGAATTTGGTAAAGGTTATTTTTTTACTGAAGAGGACATACAAAATATTTTATCGGTTGATTTTGCTGAAGACTGTGATGAGATGGTTGTGGTAAAAGACATTCCTTTTACTTCTCATTGTTCGCATCATATAGTAAAATTCTCTGGAATTGGCAAGATTGGATATGTCCCGAATAAAAAGGTTGTTGGACTTTCAAAACTTGGACGAGTTCTAGATGTTTTTGCTTGCAGACTTCAAGTCCAAGAAAGACTCACAAATCAGGTTGCAGAAACTATTATGAAGTATTTAGATCCTTTGGGGGTAGGAGTTGTTCTTGAAGCTTCCCATTCCTGCATGTGCGATAGAGGTGTTAAAAAGGTAGGAAGTAAAATGGTTACTAGCTGCCTTCTGGGTAAAATGAGAACGGATAAAATGATGAGACAGGAGTTTATGGACTTATAATGAAAAAAGAAATTCGTATTAATGGACAATTTTATCGGAAAAAGGAAGTGAATTCCTATGATTTAGTTCATGGGTATACAGTAGAGTATGCTTGTGCTATTCCTATTAGAATTAGTGAAGAAGTAGTTCCGAATGATATGGTTCAAATTAAGCAATTTGTAATTCCGTACGACAGAAATTTAGATGTGTTCTCTTTGGCTTGTTCTGAGATCTATATCAAAGAATTCGATGGAAAGGTAGGACTTTATTTAAAATGAACTATGAGAGGTTGATAACTAACATCCTAGATCGATACAACATATCCTACTGGTCCGAAGGAAAAAATGTTTCTGAGGACTCTATCAATATTCAATGCCCTTTCTACTCCTGTGGAGACCATAGTAACCACATGGGTATTTTTACGGACTCCCTCTTCTTTAATTGTTGGAAATGTGGTCGAAAGGGCCACTTCTCCTTCCTCCTAAAGATTTTAACAAAAATGACGGACTCAGAGTGTCAGGCAGAAATTGAAGAGGAAAAGATCCTTTTAGGATTATCTGAAGATACAATAGAGGAAAAACCCCCTAAGGAATCGATTACTCCTCTTCCGGAATACTTTGAAAAAATTGATGAAAGGATTAAATTTGCTCTGCTGTTTAAATATCTAAAGAGAAGAAAAATATCAATTGATCAGGTAATTAAGAAGGGTTGTGGAATATGTAGAGTCGGACATTATATGAATCGAATGATTATACCCATTTACTTTGAGGGAGAACAAGTTTCCTTTGTTGCTGCAGACCTAACCGGAACCGCAAAACTAAAGTATGATATGCCTGGAGATATCATCAAGTACCTTTATGGATATGATGATGTGGAAGGAAATACGATTATAATTACTGAAGGAATACTGGACGCCTGGAGAATCCAAGATAATGTAATGGCTATGTTAGGTTCATATTTGACGGACTTCCAAAAGAGTTTAATCCTCCGGAAACAACCAAAGAATCTGATTTTCTGTTTAGATGGAGATGCTTACTGGCACGCTCGAGATGAGTCTGGTTTCTTTGAGCCCTTTGTTGATCATGTATCCGTAATACGCATGGACTTTGAGGAGGATCCTGATAGTTTAGGGACGGATAAGATTTGGTCATTAATTGAAGAACAAATATTCTCACAGGATGAAGACCCCGTTTTTTAAATGTAGACAAGTTAATTACAAATAGTATAATAACTAAGGAAAGCTCTCAGACAATTAAAAATAGCCTACTACCCTACGGCGTAAACACGCCGAATTAGTGAAGAACTAATTGTTAGTTAGGTGGGCGACTCGAACGTCCCAAAGGCTGAGAAGGGGCTCGTAAAACGAGAGAACAAGAGCGTGGGGTTCCCACTCACAAACAGAAAGGTAATTCGAGGGAACAACTTGAAAAAGTCAAATTAGGTTGGGGAGACTACGATGAATAAGAAATACACTATTGGTGACTATGTTATTGTTTCAAAAATAAGAGTTCGGGATAGACAAGGAAATAAAGTAAACTGGAAAATTCTTCCATTAGTTGAAAATAGATTGGGACAAGTTGTGGGTTTGTGTACTCGGTATGATGGCCATATTGGGAGTGTTTATTTCAATTATGAGGATCCTCCTTATTTTGTTCCCAAGAAAACTCATATATTTTGGCTCGTTAGATTCGGTCTGATGAACAAAGCAGTTGAAGTGCATGAAGGAGATATGAAATTAGCTCCTTTAGAGGAGATTAAAGAACTACCTACTCGATTCCCAAAATTAACAGAAAAGGATAAACAATATTTGTCGGAAGACTCTAAAAATTGGCCAAGAGACAAGAAGGGAAGATGGGTTTCCGGACCTTGTATTCATTAGGAGAAGAAAATGGAAATTAAAAAGAAAAACCAAGAGGGTGGTTTATTTGTAGACGATCGTGGGGTTATCAGATTCATTAATGATTTCCCGCCCGACATACGGCGGATGTATCAGGTAGAAAATCTAAGAGCTGGAATGATTCGGGCTTTCCATGGGCATAAAAAAGAGGAAAAGTATGTTTGGGTTCCCCGAGGAATAGTTGAGGTAAAAATAATTTCATTTGATATGGTTCTGGATTCTCCAACATATTCCCACCAGGAAGGACTTGCGGAACACCATAATAAGCTATTGGCGTGGAAAAAGGATAATGAAAAATGCATGACATCTTTTGTCCTATCCTCTTTCAAACCTTCCCTACTTCATATATCCGCGGGGTATTACAATGGATTTAAAACCCTAACAGATGATGCTGTAATCCAGTTTTATTCAACTTATACTCTTGAAGAAAGTAAAGAGGACGATTTTCGGTTGCCTTGGGACCACTTTGGAAAAGAAATTTGGGAAGAGAAGCCCAGATAGGGGGCCAGAAGGTATGGGAGTAGAATACATACGGACGAAAACACTATTAGATTTATTCCAACAAATTGGAGCTTCTTTGTGTTGCGAAGAAGAAACAGAAGGAAGCACCAAACTATATCATAAAAATGAAAAGGAAAAATGGATAGAGGTAACAAAATGGTACAGAAAATGCTTATTAACTCGTCCAGATTCATTAAGAGAAGAATTCTGGTCCGAGACCCAAGGGAGATTGTTGGGACTATTAAGAGCTAAAATATCTCAGGAATTCCACACAGAAGTCAGAAGTATTCTATCCTGTGTTAATCGAGTTGAGGATTCAAGAACAGTTGATACTATTGTGTGCTACTGGATTTTAACCGGAAAGGAAAAGATCAGCAATTAGATAAAAGGAGTATAATACTATGGCAGGAAAAGGTAGCAAAAGAAGACCTAGACTAATCAGCAGGGAAGAAGAAGAACTGCGTTGGCAGTTAGCGGAAGGGAAAATTTCAAGAGTCACCTTTAATAAGAGGATTCTCGAAATGATTAAAGAAGGAAAAATCAATCGGAGAAGATAAATGATCAATAAGGTAAAGAATATTTACTTTTCCCTTCGAGGATTCTACTATCGGAATCTCACACCAAGTACCTTGTACTACCGAACAAAATACGGTATAAGAAATCTGATTGTCTGGTTTCCTATCATCTGGAGGGATAGAGACTTTGACCACGCTTACTTGTTCACCATGTTGGAGTACAAATTCTCCCGAATGGAAAAATTATTCCGAAAGTATGGACATCTGGTCAGTTCCGACAGAAATGCCCATACCACAATGATTTGTAAGAATTTATGTAAAAGGCTTGCAGATGATGACTATACGAATCCATATGAAAAAAGGAATCGTCCACATACTGAATGGTTTAGAAAAAAATTGCAGGAAGCAATGCACAGAGAGCTGGATGAAAAAGGTTGTATAGTTATCGTCCGACACTATAAACTAGACGAGCCGGACAGTAGGTGGATACTTCCTGCACATGAACATGAAGTATACCTTGCAGATCAAGATTTGGAATTACTCTGTAAACTAATTCAAAAACATTCGAGAGGATGGTGGGACTAATGAATGAAAAGAAGAAATTTATAATGTGTAATAAGTGTGGTTACATTATGACGGAGAAGGAATATGAAGATTTTCCTCAATGCCCAGACTGTTACGGAAGTTATGTAACTGAAAAAACAGCAAAAGATTGGACAACGACACTACTGGTGGAAACGTTAGCGCCGGAAGAATCCCTTAAAGAATTAAAAGATACCCTCAAAACTTTGGGGATGGGGCCCGATAATTCTATATGGAAAAATTTGGTAAAAATCCAACAATTGACAAAAGGGTTGGTAAAATGACACTTGAAGAACGTAGATTGTGGGAATGGATTTCGTATCTTGAGGATGCAGCAATAGCAGATTTTGATGACACAAAAGTTGGGATGTTTAGAAAAATTCGGGAAGGAAAGACCCTAAAAGATTATTTTAAGGAGTTGGGGAAAGAAGATTTATATAAAGCTTACAGAGGAGGAAGATAATGCCATATATAAAACCAGAAGAACGAGAATTCTATGATAATCTAATCGAGAATATTATAGATCAGATTTTTTTGTTTGGGATTTCTGAATTCGATAGAAATGATTGGAAAGGGCATCTTAACTACATCATTTCCAGATTGTGTCATGAAGTAATTAAGAAAAGAGGCCTTCGCTACCATACTTGCAACGATGTTATTGGGGTCCTAGAATGTATCAAACAAGAACTCTACCGAACTGTGATTGCCCCATATGAGGATAGGAAGAGATCCGAAAATGGTCCAGTTAGTGAATTGGATTTTGTGGAGGATGAGTAATGACTAAACTAAACGTACAATCTATCTTCCATAGTATAGACGGGGAGATTAATGGTTTTCTTGGGGCGGGACAATTCTCAACTTTTATACGTCTGAAAGGATGTAATTTGCAATGTGCATATTGCGACACAGAATATTCCCAAGAATTCCAACCCTATAATTGGATGACAATCCAAGAAATAATTAATGAAGTTCGATTCCCTAAAATAACAATTACTGGGGGAGAACCCTTAGAACAACAAAAAGGACTGGAAGCACTTATCATCCAACTTCTATTTTCAAAAGGAATTGAATATACTATTTCTGTCGAAACGAATGGATCAATGGTTCCTTCTCTTTTTTGGACAAGAGTACGATATATAGTGGACTTCAAGTTGCATTCGTCCGGTATGTCGGATAAGATGAATCCCGCTGCCTTTGATTCCTTGAGAGAAGAAGATGTGATCAAATTTGTGGTTTCCGATTGGGACGACTATGATCAAATGGTTGAACTTGTACAATCTAATCCTCAATGGAAAGCAAAGACAGCAGTTAGCCCAGCTATACAGATTATACATCCAACTGTTGAATCCGAAGAAGAGTATGTTGGTATTCTTCCAGCCGTTGATTTGGAATGGCCCAGAAAGTTATTGGACCGGACAATGCAAGATGGGTATGTCAATTCCTTCTCGTTACAAAATCATAAAATTATGTGGCCAGGGACCACTGAAGAAAAATAGTACCAATTCCGTTTATTTCACATCAAAATCAAGTATATTATAGGCCCTAAAATATCAAAATTTTCTAATTTTCTTCTTGCCTTTTCCCTAAAATATCCTATAATTTATATATAAGGTAAGGTTCAAAAGTTAATATTTTACGGGGTTGAAAATGTTAAAAACAGTAGATGTTGTAAAAATTGATAATACAGGGCATATAGATGAGGATTATGTCTGTGGCAACTGCGGCAGTGGTTTTCTGGGATGGGACGAAGTAGATTGCTGCCCAGTGTGCGGCGCAAAGAATATCGTCAAAGATTAACTTTTAGACCATCGATCCGGTGGAGGATTAAATGTCAAAGCCAATAGGAACAACCAGGATGTTAGTCCGCCCTCTTGAAGAGGGAACCTGGGGAATCTGGAGAGTAAATGAGGAAGGTATCCCAATTGGTCCACTACTCATTGATCCAGATTTGGAGGAGGTGACTCAAAAAGCAAAAGATCTGGGAAAGATTCTAGGACTTCCTTGTGAGGTTCGGGACAAGAAATGTATGACATGTGGCATATATACCACGAAATTATACCCCTTTTGGAATGGGAAAAAGGATATCCAAATTTGTATAAGGTGCCAGAAAACACTTAAAAAGAAATAGGAGGTGTAATCAGATGAAAGCGGTTTCCGATGCATGTACACCCGATTTGACGGATGAAAGAAGTGTCATCCAACATTTTCGGGACCTACATAATGTCTCCGATCTTTTGGGTGATGATGGATATCAGGAAGAGGTCCGATCTTTCATCAAAAAACTTTCCGATATTGGGTGGGGTTCTGACAGAATCCAACAAATGTTGACCTACTCTGGATATGGTTGCCGTTTCGAATATATGAAGGACCAAGAGGGTGGTCCATTAATTCCCCGTCCCATCCCGAACTCGGGAAGCCAAAGAGAGTGGAGAAAATTAAAAACCCGAACAAAGAGGTAAACTATGAATATTTATACTGGTGATCCCTTAGACGGAATAAAAGTCAAGAAAACAATTTCGGATGAATTTGGAGTATATCTGGTCAGTAGTGGAAATGATTACCTGGCTTTTCCATTTTCTTCTGCAACAGAGGCAATTTTTTCCGGAAAAAGGATAGCACAACTCCTTGATGTGCAGTATAATATATCGGACGAGGTAGAATTTTCAGCAGCATATGAACAAAAACAAAAAACAGAAGTGACGTCCATAAAAGTGGACACGGGAGGATCAAAAATGGCAAAAAAGGCCGGAAACATTCGTAAAGTTGCAAAGGAGATGTTAGAGTCCGGAAAGACTCAACAGGAAGTTCTGGATTCCCTTATTCAAAGCTACAAGGATTTGGGAAAGGATGAGAAGTATTCAAAGAGTCGGGCACGTGTAGTCCTTGTGTCTGTTCTGAAGAAGATGAACCTGTCTGTGGATGAGGGTATCAAGAAGTCCAGGAAGAACAAGAAGGTGGAGACGACAGAGACACCGGAAAGAGTGGAGGAGAAGAAAGAAACCTCCGCAGAGACGGCGGAAGGAACTGAGATGACACAGGAAGGTTCCAATCCTGCAGAGACGGTAGAAGAGGCGGAAACCGAAGCAGTAGAAACCGAACAAGATCAGACGGCAGAAGTGGTTGAGTAAGTGCAAGCCAGCGGAAATAGGATTTGATTACTGGGCATAGGAGGTTCCTTACAAATGACTACTTGAGAGCCGGAAACGGCTCTTGCCAAATATACTTCCCGCCTAATTAAATATAAACGGGCAAAGAAGGTTCCTTACAAATCATATTGGATGAATTACCTTCCGCCCCTTTTTGGAGCAAAAGATGAATGCGAACCAAGCAACTCTACGTCTTTTTAATGCAATTCAGGTAGGAGAAAGGATCTCAGAGAATGGGGACCACGAAAAGTTCTACGGAAGGATGCTTCAAAATGGATATGTCGTCGATCCACATATTAAGGTAACCGAAGATCTTCTGGACGAAATTGAGGGAATTGTTGGAATATCCGGGGAAAAGGCCAATTCCTCTTTTCACAAATCCTGGAGGGTTATCCGGGATACCCCCCAAGAAGCTCTTTGGATACAAGCCGCAATACATTATTTGACCACCTACGGGTTCGAACGGTTAGGAATTTATCAAGAAGAGATAGTCTATATTCCAAGGGAGGAACTTGATCTTCCCAATATGAACGAAGATCTACCTCTGGTAGTAATTAAAGGAATATCCCGAAAGGAGATCCTTAATAGGATCACTCAACTCGGCCAAGGGATAGCCCTGCATGAAAATACCCTAACGGATATTATGGAAATTATCCGATTTAATGAATTTGGTTCTGCTTTTGTCCACAGAATCAAAAATCGAGAATTGAAGATAAGGCTATATGATTACTACCATATTGCTCCCACTGATCCGGAAGAGTATTTGAGATATCTAATTCACAAATTGACTGGAGAATCTTTAGTAATTAAGAACGAAAGTCTGATTGAAAAGATCAAACAATCTGACGGTTACCATCTGGACAATCTATTAACTTTAGTTCCTTGGAATCTGGCATCAATTTTCTATAGATATAAACCACCTTTTCTGGCCATGAAATCAATTTCAGGAAATAAGAGATTCTTCAACCGGCTACGAAGGAGTGCAAGGAAGATCCATCGTCCTCTCCTTCCGGATTACTTAAATAATATAACCGCATCCATTAAAAGGGATCAATTGGCAAAGGATCAACCTTTATTCCGGAAGCTTCAAAGAGCCACTATTTTCAGAAAGATACGGTTGGCACAGGCTCTAAAATTCCGATTACAAGGAAGTAAATCAATAGTTTACCGGATCCGGAATGGTAGAGGATGGATTGACGATTTTAATTGGCCGGAGGATAAAAGAGAAGAAACCCAAGGAGTACTTAATATAGTAATTCGATCAATTGTTCAGGATATTAAAAAGAATGTGGAAGGAAAGACCATTCTTATTCCCAAGGGAATTCATTATACACTCCCGGCAACTGAAAAACAATTCACCGGATTTCTTCCTACTGGAAGTAGTATATCAGTAGATGAGGATATGATTGTAGGAATTCATTGGTTCAATACTAAAGGACATCGAATTGATTTAGATCTTTCCATAATCTCTGCAGGAATGGGGAAAATCGGGTGGAATTCTAATTATCGAAATGAAATGGGTAATGTGCTCTTCTCTGGAGATATGGCAGATGCACCAAAACCAAATGGAGCTTCCGAATTATTTTACCTGAAGAAGGATATTTCAGAGCCCGTTTTGATGTTAGTAAACTATTATAATTATACTTTTACTAATGGTGATCCCGTTCCCACAAAAATATTGGTAGCAAAAGAAAGAGCCACAAGGAGAAATTTTGAACATAACTACATGGTAGATCCCAATAATATTCTTCTTTCAGCAAATATAGAAATGAGCCAGTCACAATCTGTTTTGGGATTGATTACAAATATGGATGGATACAATCGTTTCTATTTTTCCAATATTTCGTATGGGACTTCAAATGTTTCTGGCTCAGGAGAATCATCTGGAAAAATGACAGAATATCTAAAGAACGATCTACTATCCAGATTGGATCTGAAAAGTACATTAATTCAAGCAGGTGCCATTGTAGTTGATGTTCCCCCGGAGGATGGAAAAGTTGATATTGATCTTTCACCGAATGGTTTAAGCAAAGATAGTATAATTAATCTTTTGCAGTAAATAGGAGGCCTAATGACAACGATCCCAAAGGACATTTTACAGGCTTCGAAGTTATATAGTCCTGGGCCCATTCCTCAACATATTGAATTGAATATAGATTTCAGTCATCGAAGTCCTGAATTTAGGAATCTGTATTCAGGTACAATAAAAAAATTGAGGGACAAATTCAAAATCCCGGACAAGTACGAAATCATATTTACACAAGGGAGCGGGACTAGCGCAATAGAAACTATACTTAGTTGTGTAAAAGGTTTCCCCAGATGGCATTCTACGGGAACCTTTACCCAAAGATCTATTGAGATGTCCAAATTCTACGGTGGGAAACCGGGAACAAATAGAGGTTATCATTACTATACCCAATTTGAAACCTCTGAAAGTAGATATTATAGCCCGGAATTTAGAATCGATGAAGAGATCAAAAAGGAGTATCCTGGTAATCTTCTCATTGTGGATTGTGTCAGTGGATTTGGTTTCTATCCTCTTCCAGACTCAGCAAATGTGATTATTGCGTCCTCCTCCAAAATTCTAGGTGGACTTCCGGCAATGGGTATCATCTTATACGACAAAGAGGCTCTGTCACGATTTGAGGATCACGGAGACTATTTGAATATTCTTAAATATATCAAATATGCAAAGAAGAATGAAACTCCCCACACCTCTTTAATCCCCCAACTATGGAGTCTGAACTCCGCTCTAAATAATGTCATTAGTAGAGAACAAATAGAGGAAAATTGCCGGGCCGTCCATTCAGATAAGATCCAATTTATTGGTGAAACGGTCTGTCCAGTCCTTACTATCCAAGTTAAGGATCCGGATTACTGGGTTCAAAAATTCCGAAAGTTTAATGCAGAAGTGTATTGGAACCCAGCATATATGACGGATCATTTCCAGGTTAGTGCCTTTAATTACCGAGACCCGAAGTATTATCACTTCGTACGAGAAGTGCTGGAAGGAAAAGTATCATGAATATTGAGCCAGAATTTAAAAAATCTTTGACTCCAGAAGAAATCCAATCAGAAATACAGAGGATTAAGGACTTCTTTGAACAGGTTCCAGATGATCTGAAATCTGTTACGGCAGAAGATCTTATCTTCGAAACGGTTGTTTGGGGATCTGGAAGCCATTATGAGGCCTTAGGTATTTTCCAAGAGGCGATGATTCGCTATAGAGAGGTTTCCATACATATTATGCAGGAAGAAGCAAGAGAAGCTTCCGAGGCGGAACAGTATGAGAATGCTATTAATTCCTCCAAGAAGTATCGCTGCATTAAAGAGCTCAATATCCCTGGAAAGGAAATTTCATTTGGGGAAATTCGGACTATTGGGTTCGCCGGGGAGGATGATAGATATTCCCAAGGGAAGAAGTACTACTTATTTATTGATAATGATCTCATGGAATTCGTGGATATTTGCCAGACATGTTTAGATGAGCATTTTGAGTTAGTGGGGTAGAAAATGAAAATTGTCATAACTCTTAGCGGTGGAGCAGATAGCACCTTGGCCGCCTTAAAAATGAAAGAAAGATGGCCAGACGCAGAATACTACCCCGTCTTTATCGACTATGGCCAAATCTGTGCAGATCAGGAAAAGAAAACCGCCTTTGATCTGGCCAGAAAACTGGACTTCCTTGGGCTTCACATGATTACTCTTGGTAAGATCTGGTCTGGGGGTGGTATGATTGATGGTGAGAGCGAAGATAATGATGTCTATACCCCCGTCCGAAATCTGGCCCTCCTAAGTTGCACAATAGCTTACGCCGAATCAATTGAAGCCGATATTGTAGTTACTGGAAGCAAGGGCCATTCAAAGATCCTATCTGAAGAACATAGCTACTATGATAGCACCATTCCCTTTGCTAAGATGATGGAATCCATCTGGTATTACGCCTCAGAGAACAAAAGGAGAGTTCAAGTTGTTCCTATCCTGGCCGAAGGCCGAAAAGAAACAATGACAAAAGAAGAGGTATATAAAGAGCTTCTACAGTATAATATTCTGTATAAGGATACTTGGAGTTGTTTTCAGGGAGGACGAGACGAATGTGGTCGTTGTTCCAATTGCCTGGAAAAGGACCGAATATTTCAGAAATTATCCGAAGGGGAATAAGATGACAGAGAATGAAAAGAAATCTAAAGAATTATATGAAAAAGGAAGAAAATTAAACGAGGAAGGTCGGAAGCTTCTTGCGGAATCAAGAAAAATCCGATTTGGGGCCCAAACAATCCTAAAGGACATAGAAGAGTTAAAAAGAAAAAACAAAAGAGAAAATGAAAGGGCTAATGAGTTGTTCGAGTCCGGAACTTTTAGATGAGGAAGGAAAACCAATTTCAGACTCCTTTCATGTGGATAGAAAGTCTCTGTCCTGATTGTATTCCAGAAGATACAAAGAAAGCAATAGAAGACTATAATGAGGATTTGAAGAAGAGATGTGCTAAAATCTATAAAATAAAAATGGAGAAGAAAAATGATTAATAGAAGAACTTTAATAAAGACTGCTCTGGTAGGCTTAGGAATATCACCAATACTTGGGAGGGGAGCAGAAGCAGATATCCAGTCCGAAAAAGGTATTATTAAGTACTCCTCAGATTTCGATCAGACAGAAGAAATTGATTTCGAATCTTTATCTGAGGAACAATTAAAGGAAAAATTATTTTCAACCACCTGGCAAGAGAGTAATAATATCCAATTTGCTCTTCCCAATCAAAGGAAAAAGTGGTGGTTCTGCTATAGCGGTATGGGAATGGATGCAGAAAATATCGGCGAGTCCCCATACTACATTATTGTGGGAAGCAATAGAATTATGGGGATGCCCACCGAGGATTTCTTTTCTGCGGGAGAATATTTTGAGGAGAAACTATACAACTGTTATTTAATTAGAAGATGCAATCTAGGGGAAGGGTGGGTGGAAATTTCTTCTGAAGAAGATCCTAAAGGGACAAAAAGGATAAATATGAGCCATATCGAAATGAGGCTATCTCCCGACTTTCTATTAATTCAGAGAGAAGGCAAATATAAATCCACTTCTACCCTCCTCCGTTTTGGATAAGAATAGAATACAAATTCAAATTGATAAAACGAATCTATATTAAATCTTTCATGGTTGTGATAGGAAAAGAAAAATGAATAATCTAAAAGTAGAATTCGACAAATTCAATAAAGAAGGAAAACCAATTTCAGTTTCCTTTCATGTGGAGGGAACCCCCGAACTCATTGAGAATATTTTGGGTCTGATCACAGATAACGTTATGTGCAAGTCCGATTTTAATCCCAAAAGGAAGAGATGAGGAAAAATACCTTATTTATCTTGATGGGGAAGAATTGTATCAAAAAGTAATTACTGCCTCTCCGGCTTTCCGATATCATAAAGGGAGTGATGGAAAAGCTGAGGTTCGTCGCTATAAGAAACAAAAACAATCTGATGGTTCTTATAAACTGAAATTTGAGCTTTTAGATCGTTTTATCACTGGACTATCCCCAGGGGATAAAAGATCAGCAAAAACTCTTCGAAAACATTATACCTTACGAGGAGAAGAGGTTCCCATAAACTATTTTTCAGAAGATTTAGTTCAGATACGTGAAAACCATCCCCAATCTGTTTTAATACAGAAAAGTTTTTCTTTGGGCACAAATAGAACCGATAGAACCGAAGAATCGTTTTATGAACAAGAAAGAAGAAATACAAGGATCATGCACATCAGAACTTTGGATCTATTAAAAAGATTTATTACTACTACAATTCCTTTGGTTAGAAGAAATTCGGATTTAGAAATTTCTCAATCGACGGCAATAATTTCGGAATTGGGAAGTATTCAGGCGGAAGCAACCGATCTTATTAATGCTTTAAATGGAACGGAATAAATGAGCGTTGAACATCACGAAAATATTCTTACTGAGATCAGTAAATCTGAATTTGAAGATCTCTTTCAACCTGCTTCTCCGGAAGAACTTAAGTCCAGATTGATAGACTACATCAAGTCCGTCTGCACTCAAAATCCAGATGGCACTTGGAGTGCCAGTGGAGATGTAGATCTATCCGAAAGGGGTTTAACTAAATTACCCGTTAAATTCAAGGAAGTAGGCGGACACTTTGATTGTTCCAACAACAAACTTTCAGTTGAAGAATTAAAGAAAACAATTGATAGACCCTATTTGGATTGAATAAGATAATGAGCGTTGAACGAATCCACTTAGCAAACTTAATGACGACTGGATCAAAGAAAGGTATTCAAGGTAGATTCCCTTTCCTGGAAAGAAAAGGAGTATTCACCCTTGAAACTTTCTATAAGGACCGAATAGTAGGAAACCTCCTCACTGATCATCCAGAAGTTCATGTCCTACTAGATTCCGGAGCATACTCCCTTATCAGTAACGCTATTAAGTTAGGAATGAGTAAACTTGAGGAAGAAGGAAAGATTCAAGAGTCGGACAAGAAGCAAAGTGGCTCAGTTCAACGAAAAGGAGATGCCCGATCAATAGCAGATTTCTCTTACTTTGATACGAAAGAAGTAAAGGACTTCATGGAAAGATATGTCGAGTTTGTGAACAAATATAAGGACCAGCTCGATATATATGTAAACATTGATGTGATTTTTAATCCAGAGAGAACCTGGGAGAACCAGAAGTATCTGGAGTCTATGGGTATCCGACCTATGCCAGTCTACCACTTTGGTGAGGATATCAAATGGTTGAAGAAGTATATGGATGAATATGAGTATATTGGAATTGGTGGATTAGGACAGGATGTCACAAAGAATAGATTTGTTCTCCATCATGGTGATCCAATATTTTCTCTCCTTGAAGAGTCCAAGCAGGAATTTAAGACTCATGGATTTGCAATCACCTCTTTGGATTTAATGTTAAGGTACCGATTTTTTTCCGTTGATTCAACCACGTGGGTCAAGCATGCAGCATATGGAGCTATTCTGGTTCCTCGATTTAAAAAGGACAGAAAGACACCGGACTATAGCAAAACCCCGTATGTTATTTCGGTTTCAAATCAATCCAGATTTGGGGACAAGCAAAGGCCCCATTTTACCCAGGATTTATCTCCAGAAGAAGTGACAATAATTTACGACTACTTCGAATCTAAAGGTTGGACAGAAGAAAAATTAGGAGAAGATTGGGAGGAAAGGGTCCGTGCCAATATTGTCTACTTTGAGGACTCGAGCGACTATATACGGAATACCCCCCCAAGAAGAATAAAAATACAGAAGAGATTTTTCTAGAGGACTAAAATGAAAATAAATAGAAACGAACTTATAGAAAAATTAGAATTTGTCCTTCCCGCGGTAGGTAGAGGTTCTTTTGTTCTCGATCATCAGAACTTCCATTTTAATGGAGATACCCTCTTCGCTACGGATGGGCAGACAACCTCCTTTACCCAGAACCCAATTCCAGAAGAATCCTTCTCGATTAAGGCGGACTCTTTTCTTAATCTTCTGAGAAATATTTCTTCGGAAGAAGTTACCTTAGTAATGAAGGACACCAATCTGGTTGTAAAGACAAATAAGGTTCAAGGGAAATTTCGGGTAGAAAAACCAAGAGAGGTTGAACTTCCTAATACTGAAGGTGCTAAAAATCTTAGCATTTGTCCGGATCTATTGGAAGGTCTCCGCCTTTGCCGATTTGGGGTTTGTAAGGAAAAGACTTCCGGATCAATTGGAGGCATACGAGTTGAGGGGTCTAAAATATATTCAACCGATCGATTCCGTATACATAGGTATACTCTAGGAATTTCTTCTGGAATAGATCCGTTTACCATCCCCGCCAAATTTGTTGATATAGTATTAAAGAATCGGGAGAGGATTCATAGGTATGGTCTCCTGGAAAATCTTTTCTATGTTATCCTAGAAGATGGATCGATGATACAAAGCTCAATCTACCTGGATGATTTTCCAAATCTTGAGGAGTATTTCGAACAAATAGATAAGGAAAGTTTTTCAGATCTGGTTTTTGAATCTGATTTAGGAGGAGTTCTAGAAAGACACTTAAAGAGCTTTTTAGGAGGAGTGGATTTCTTTGATAAGGAGACTCGGTTCGAGATCTTGGATAGTTCTTGTACTTTGTTTTCTGAAAGCAAAGGAAGTGGAAATCTGGTTGAGTCCGTCGGATTAGAATCGGATATTGGAGAACATAAATTCGTTGTGAATCCCTCCCTCGTATTTGAGGTTCTTCAGTATGGAAAAGGAAAGTTTCTGTATCATCCAGAGGAAAGAATTATCCTTTTGGATTCTGACAAACTACAAGTATTAATTCAGACGAAGGTGTAGAATGGTTTATTTTTCAATTATACTTTTATTGCTACTTTTTTCCTTTGGGGGGCTTATCTTTGATGTCCTTTTGAAAGTAAAAGAACCTATGTTCTATTGGCTTCTTGGTGGAATTTCGGTATTAGCTGCTTTGGCCGCAGTTTTGTGCTACAACTCGTGGGTATATTATGGATGAATTTCAGATAAATAGACACTCGGATTGTTTTAATCCAAAAAATGGATTCGCAAATATGCCTGCAGAATATATGGGGCATTTCTTTAACGGAGGAAGTGAATATGATATGTTAAGTGGTCCTTGTTCTTGTGGTGCTTGGCATACCCAGGAGGAATGGCCAGAACAACTCCAGTTGGAAGTATTTGGATTCATCTCAGAAAAAGAGTCCGGTACAAAACGAAGATATCAATAATCTTATGGCAAAACAAAAAGCATTCTTTCTATCTCCCCTTGAAATATATCAGCAAGAGCATCCCGAACTTTTCGAGAAGAAGAAAAGGTCTACTTCCTCTAAACCAAGAAAGGAGAAGATCTACAACTGTGACTCTTGTGGATTAAAATCCAAATGTAAGTCCCCTAAAATGCAAAGATATGGAAAGGGAGGAAAGGGCATTCTTATTGTCGGTCTTTGCCCTGGAAGATCGGAGGATAGGTATGGTATCCCCTTTGTTGGTGCTTCCGGAAAGTTCCTGCGAAGAGCCTTGTCCTACGTAGGAATAGATATGGACAAGGATTGTATCAGAACTAATATAGTTCAATGCTTTCCTGGACTGGACAAAAAAGGAAGGGACGTAGCTCCTACAAATGATCAGATTTTGTGTTGTTCATCCAATCTTCAGAAGGATATTGAAGAAGTAAAACCCAAACTGATTATTTCTCTTGGGACTAAAGCAATTCAATCCCTTGTGAATACGAAAGGACTATCTTCCTTCACTGCATCTGGAACCCATGGATTGGTCTTCCCAATCCAAAAGTACAATTCTTGGGTGGGGTGTTCATATCATCCTTCCTTCTTCTGCAGGCAAAAGAAAGACAAAGGCCTAAAAAATGATGACATAGTCTTCATCAATGACATGGCTGATATAATCTCTTTCCTTGACGAGCCACTGCCGAAACCGTTTACCGAAGAAGGAAACGAGTTAATAACCGATTATCAAGAGGCCATAGATATCTTAGAATATATGTCGGCATCCGAATCCCCGGTTTGTCATGACTTTGAAACAAATATTCTTTCTCCTTACGAAAAAGAGTCCAAAATCTTAACCGTATCTATTACCAATGAGGTGGACTCTGCTGCTTGTATTCCCATTAATTTCCTTCAGGATGGAAAAAGGATCTTTTCTGATGATCAGTTATCTAAAATAACGGGGGCATTTTCTCGGTTCCTTAAAAGCGATGCACCAAAAGTAGTCCAAAATTATTATATGGAGGAACTTTGGGGAAGAGTTTTCTTTGGCACATCCATGAATAATTTTATCCACGATACAATGGTTACCGCCCATGTTCTAAATTGTCAAAGGGGAACTACTGGTCTGGGATTTCAGGCATATCAGTTAACCGGACATGATTACAAGAAAATGGTTGACGTGGTTGACCTACAAAAGGAGACCTTAGAGGATACTTCAAACTATAATAATTGGGATACCAGGCACACTTTAAATTCTTACTATGACCAACAAAGAAGACTTTCTATTGACCCGGAAAGAAGTAGATTTAATAATTGGTTAACCTCTTGTCTTCCGTGTCTCGCAAATCTAAAGCATCGTGGAATATTAATTGATCAGAAGATGATGATGGAGCTTTATGATCAATTTACTGAAGAGGGTGAAGAACTACTAGAAAAAATTAGGAATACAGATAAGGTCAAAGAGTTCGAATCCATTGAGGATAGTAAAGGAAAAACCAAGAAATTTAATCCAAATTCTGGTCCTCAGATAGGAAAGATTATATATGATTTATGGAAGGAACCCATCCTTCAGGAAACAGAAAAGACGAAGAAAGGAAAAACGGACGAACCCGCATTAGTAGAGGTGTCCGGAAAAACCAAGAATGATAACGTCCGAAGATTCATCTCTAACATTCTTCGGTATCGAAAGTGTGGTAGCATACCTAAAAGAGTAAAAACATATAAGAAGTTCCTTGACCCAAATTCCCGAATCCATCCTACCTTCAATATGAATATTGCCGCTACATACCGGAGTTCAGCGAATGATCCATCCGTACAAAACATATATAAACATGACGAAGAGCTTCAGGTTTTCCGTAAGATTATCATTCCCAGACCGGGAAATTTATTATTGCAGGTAGATTATTCCGGAATGGAAGTGTGTGGCATTGCAATGATGTCCAAGGATTCAGAACTGGTAAATCAACTCCATAAAATGCGGCAGTGGGATCTGGAACATCCTAATAAAATAAATCCGTGGGATACCCACAGAAGATGGGCTGTCCTACTATACTCCAAGGCTCTGGAAGAAATTACTAAAGATGATAGATACTACTCTAAGAACGGGTTTATTTTTCCCTCCTTCTATGGATCTCAACCTAAGGCGATGGTACGGTATGAGGGGTTCCGAGGAAGAGTATCTCAGGAACATATTGCTAAAGTTTTTGCTGACTTTTGGAAGGAATATCCAGATGTTCGAGAATGGCAGAATGATCAAATAAAGTACTATAATGAGAATGGTTGTTATGTGAGTCCTCTTGGATGTAAACGTCCGGGTCCTCTAAGTTATTATCAATTATTCAATAATAATATTCAAGGATTGGCTTTTCATCTACTCTTAGATGCCTTACAAAGAATTGATGATGAGATGGTTCAAAGAGGAATGGAATCTCAAGCTTTTTTGGAAACCCACGATTCAATTGATTTTGATGTGGTTCCTGAGGAATTCGAAGATCTGGTTCAATTATCCAATGAGATACTCTTAGCGAAACGTTTCGATTGGCAATGTGTTCCATTAGCAGTCGAGTGGGAAGCCAGTTGTACTAATTGGTATGAGTTGTCCTCAAAAACTTTTAAGGAGTTGATGGCAGTATGAAAAAGCTAACCAAACTTGATTTAGTAATACTAATCGATGGAGAAGATGTGGATTCTATTGTTGGACTTATCCTAATGAAAATATAGTATCCAGCCAGATAAGATAATTTTGAAACCAAAAGGATCAAAACAGTATAATAATACAGGAAGAAAATAAACTACAATAAAGGAAGAATAAAATGAGTGAGAAAACAAAACCAAGTGATCTTAAACTTCTGAATAGAGATGAAGTTACGGCAACTTTGGCCCCCACGGAAAATTTGGAATTTACAGATCTGAAGCCCGGGGATAATCTGGAAGTTCGTTTTCATGGTTCCAAGGACGAGCCCGTTGTGGATTTGGGGGGAAGGGATTTACAAATAATTCCTTCTGCTTTTCTTGACGTAGCAAAATGTGTTGGATTGACTCGAAAGTATACTGGTAAATGTCCAGCAAATCTACTCTTTCCTCACCTTGACTATTTCTTTGGAGAAGGGATGTCCGCACCAATTCGAGCAATTTCTCAAGGAGATCAACTAATTGGTATGACAAAAGATCGGGTAAAAACCCAAGTGATTTCCAATGAGAGATTATTAAGAGCAGCCGAAGCCAATCTAGGAGACAGAATATTGGGATTCCACCAGGTTAGCACGAATTTAGGGTACAGTAGAATGGGGATAGTAACGGATAAAAGTTTTACTCCCTTAAATTCGGAACCCACAGATATACTTTACGGAGGAATTCAAATTCAAAATAGTATTTTAGGGAAAGACGTGGTAGAAGTGTCTCCTTACATCTTTCGGCAGTGGTGCTCGAACGGGGCGATTTCCTCTGAAAGGTTGGGGACTTTCACCAGAAAGAAACGTGGAGATGGTTTGGATGATTGGTTCCATGAGATTATTGGAGATGCGGACAGTAAATTGGATAGAGAATTCGAAAGAATTTCCCATTTAACTTCAATTTCTGTAAGAGGGCATATCCCTGAGGTTTTGGAGGGAATTCGGCGAGATCATCATATATCTAAGAAAATTATTGAGGTAGTCCAAGATCAGGCTACCTCATCTAATGTTCAGACGATGTACGATTTATGGAATTGTATAACAAGGGTCGCTACGCATAATGAGACTTTGTCCCCTATGGCTTCAAGTAGACTGCAAAATGTAGCTGGTCATGTAACAAAGAATCATGAGCTTTGTTCTCAATGTCATCGAGTTTTGAATTAGAAAGGTTAAAAATGAAAAAGATTATATTTACCATTATAGTCGCGGCTGTTTTGATTCAAACTCCGGCAGATCCAAACATTCAATAACTTAACCATAAAGGGAGGGTATTGAAATGCTATATCAAAATGTGCGTCCAAAGTCATTCTCAGAAGTGGTGGGTAATAGATCCACGGTATGTGGTCTGAGATCTGTAGTGAAAAGAGATCCCAAGGATCGTCCACATACTATTCTACTTAGTGGCCCGAAGGGATGTGGTAAATCTACTCTTGCAAGAATTCTTGCCACGGAATTCGGAACAAAGGATTCTAATATCCAAATTCTTAATGCTGCCAACACTAGAGGGATAGAAACTGTTCGAGAAGTGATTGAAGAGATGAAATTTTCTCCTTTAGGTGGGGGATGCATAACTTATATTTTGGACGAATGCCATGGAATGACTTTGGATGCACAAAGAGCGTTTCTCGAGGATACAGAGAACACCCCACTTCACGTGTACTTTATTCTGACAACTACGAACCCAGAGAAGATTCATGCACCGCTAAAGAACCGAGCAACAGAATATAAAGTAGAAAAATTAAAATCCGCCGATATCGTTGAAATATTAAAAAGAGCTTGTAAGCTACAGGAAATGGAAATTGATGGGGAAATACTGGAACTAATTGCATCGAACTGTGATAGAACTCCCAGAAGCGCATTAATTTTACTTGAGAAGATTCAGGATATAGAAGATCCGGACGAATTAGCAGATATCATTGCTTCAGAGATCCAATTGCAGGAGGATGGGGATTTCTTTACCTTATGCCAATTACTCATTACGACCCCGGAGAAGAGGAAGAAGAATTGGAAGAAGGCAGTAATAGAGGTGGAGAAATTGGAACAGGAACCGGAAGCCGTCCGCGTGGGGATTATGTCCTTCATGAGAAAACAACTCTTAAAAATAGATCCGACGGATATCGAATATGCAAAGGACCTTTCTCGGATTTTAGATATTCTGGGATCGACTAATACCTTTTACGGGAAAAAGAACTCACTAGTTGCTCTAATTACAAAAATCTGTCTTTTTGATTAAAAACAAGTAAATTTCCAGTATAATATGATGAAGACAAATAACTCTATTTTGATCGAGGTGAATTATGGTAGATAGAAGTTCAGCAATGGAGAAAGAATTCTCAAAGAGTGGTGGAGGAAACTACTTTAACTATGTGGATACTGCCAAATTGGAACGTTTAGGGATAACCCGGTATAAGCCCAGCATTGGAGAGAATATGATTCGGATCGTCTTTCCTCCTACTAGGGAAGGGTTTTACGGCCTGGAAATCTTTAGGCATAGTAATGTTGGGGTCAACCGGAAAGCCTTCCTATGCTACAAAAGAATGTTTGATCAACCCTGCCTGATTTGTGATCAAGCAGATGCTTTCCGAAAAGAGGATCCTCAAGATAAGAGAGCGGCAGCCCTTTACGCTTCAAGAAGGTATTTATTCTTTGTTGTTGATGTTTCTAGTGATGCTGAAATGGCAAAGGGGGTTCGTTGGTTTGATTGTCCTGTTAAGTTGTTTAATGAAATTCGCTCCAGATCTAAGAATAAAAGAAGAGGAGGATCTGAGGATGGGGCAGATCATAAGAAATGGATCGACATAAGTCATCCAAAGGACGGTCGAGATATTTCCTTTGAGCAAACCAAAGAAGGAAAGAAATACGAGTACGTGGGTGTGGATTTACATACTTCGGATCCCTGTCCAGACGAGTGGTATGAGGATCTTCCAGAGTTTGAGGATATTTTAAAGATGTCCCCCGAAGAGGAGATCAGGGAAGCTTTATGTGGTGAAAATACCCCAGAGGAAGATTCAACCGATGATTCAACTGACGATACTCCAGATGAAGTAGTGGAAGAGGAACCGCCCCGGAGAAGATCAGCAGCTAAAGAACAAGAAGAAGTTGTTGAAGAAGAAGCACCACCAGCAGAAGAGGTGAAAAAGGAACCCAAGAGAACGGAGACTACCAGAAGTGCTGGAACTGCCAGATCAAGTAGCATAAAGGAGAAGGTACAACAGCGTTTGGAACAGGCAAAAAGAGCGAAAGCGGGGGAAGAGTAATGTCCTTTGAAGAAATCCAAAGTAAGTGGGTTAAGACAAGGAAGGATCATCAATGTATTTGGTGCGACGAAAAGATTGAAAGTGGAACCAAAGCACGCTATCGGGTATATACGTTTGATGGTGATTTTAATGCGGACTACATGCACGAAGAATGTTACGAAGCAATGAGTAGAACCGATGCGGATTTAGATGAAGGATTCTTTCCAGGAGAATTTTTGAGAGGAAAAACTCCAGAAGAAATGGAATGGGATTCCATGGTAGAAGATGCGGTTTCCGAGGATCTTGAAAGATTTCCAATGATGGAAAAATTGGATACTCTGGAAAGATCCATGGTTCATGAATTCTTAAAATCGGAAGTCGGCCTATTTTGTATCGGGGGAGTACTTCTAACGCTCATTGCTTTTATAGCATTTGTGATTTGTATCCTTTGACTTTGGAGAATTAATATGAATCAAGAACTTGAATCCGAATTAAATGATTTACAAGAGTCCTTACAGGAGTGTAAAGCCAATCTTCCTATTAATGCTCATGAACTTGATGAGGCTTGTCGAAGACAACCGCAACTTTATCATGAAATTGGGGAGTTATCCACTCTTGCTAAATCCTTGGCAAAAAGGGCAAAAGATACTCTAGATTTTTTGGAGGCTGATCTCAAATCAAGAATCCGAAGGAATCCAGAAGAATTTGGGCTTATGGGAAAAGTAACGAATGACGCGGTGAATGAAACCTTAACAATTCAAGAATCGTATCAGGAGGCTAAAAGGGATCTTATTGAGGTTTCAAAAGTAGCTGATGGTTTCTCCATCCTAGTAGATAGTATGGGACAAAGAAAGAGTATGCTGCAAAGTTTAGTATCTTTGTTTGTTCATAAATATTACGGGAACCAGAGTTTATTAGGGGAGGAAAGAGAACTCGATAAGTCCTTTGAAAGAGAAGTAGAAGAGGAAAGGAATCTGGAAAATGATTTCTAATTATGTTGAATTAAGTTTTGTTAAGTTGCATTGTTTTAAATTAAGTTAAGTTGTGTTGCGTTCCGTTCCATTTTATTACTCCCAGCCATATCCAAGGGAGGATGTATTTTCCGATAGCGATTGTGCTTGCATATTATTATGCTTGGTCGGGGTTTTACTTTATGTATTCGGATAATAAAACAATTGAGGAGTTCGTTTGTTGGCTACAACGAAGTTTTCCAAAACTGGCTTTTGTTGTAAAACAGCCTCTATATGAACTCTTTCCTGAGCCATCTAAATACAAGAGTTTCTGGAAGAACAAAAATGCACATATTGACATTTCAGTATTCCGACACGGAAAGTTAGTATGTGCAATAGAGCCAGGAGGATTCCAGCATCTTACGGATAGGAAACAAATGGCAAGGGATAAGAAGAAGTCCTTTATTTGTAAAGAGAATGGGGTTAGTTTCCTTCCTTTAATGAATAGTTGTTTGAAAGAGAAAGAAGATAAAGAATTCAAGAAGTTATTGAAATTTGCCTTTTACAGTGAGAAGAAAGATGGATGAATTAGTTAAACGAATCAAAATAAAGTTTAAAAGTATCAGTCCTGTTCTGTTTGATCAATACATCGATCAGGAAAAAGAAGAGGGTGAAACCCCTCAACAATTTGAAGAGAGGTATTGGAAGGAAAGAGCCCATTACAATGAGGATGGAAAGGTAATCATCCCAGGTTTTCTTCTAAAGAGAACTCTGGAGCCTGCTGCCAAACTTTTAGGAAAAAGAGTAGGAGGAGGAAAAAGAGGAAAAGGTTTAGTCCATTATATTAGATTGATACAAATTGAGGGAGATATAGTTACCGAACTTACCAAAGATACAATTCAAGGAAGAAAATCTTTTGTCTCCTCTAATGGAAAACCAGATGGAGGAAGGATTTCAAGAAGATACCCAAAGATCCCTAAATGGGAAGGAACTCTTACAGTGGTTTATCCTACAATTGCTGGGGCCCTAAATGAACAAATTGTTTTGGAACATTTGCAGGTTGCTGGTGAATTTATTGGAATAGGTCATTGGAGGCCAGGTGCACCTTCCTGTGGAACTTTTGGAAGATTTTCAGTTGAGAGGATGGTGGATAAAAATGTCTAAAAATGAAAAAATAGAAGATACGATTAAAGAGACTGCAAAACAATCCTCAGATATTATTGGACTTCCGGGAGTCCGCAATTTCTTTTCTACCGGATGTACGACTCTAGATATAGCTCTTGCAAACCAATATCCGGGTGGTATTCCGGTTGGTAGAATAGTCCACGTCTTTGGGGGAGGAAGTACTTCTAAATCCGTCTTAGCAACAATGGTTTGTGGATATGCCCAACGTTCTGGAAAAAAAGCATATTATGCTGATATAGAACATACTTTGGATCCTCATTTTGCATCCTTATATGGACTAGATTGTGATAAAGTGATTGTTGGACATCCTTCCACCCTAGAGGAGTTTTTTGATGTATATCTTTCAGATATCATCTATAATAAGACTCCTACTGGACAAATCAAAAAGAAGGATCCTCTAAACAGAGAATCGAAAATAGTAGTAGTTGACAGTGTCAGCGCGTTGCCCACCCAGGTCGAATTGGAAGAAAGTATGATGGACGGGACGTACGGAACCTCCAGAGCCAAACAGATGTCCAAAGGATTCCGAAAGTATTTATTTGCTCTTGCGGAAAGCAATACAACTCTATTTTGTATAGATCAAACTCGCGATAATATCGGAGCAGGACCTTTTTCGGCGAACAAAGAGGTTACCTCCGGTGGAAGAGCTCTGGAATTTTATAGTTCAATTCAAATACATCTTAAGCACCTTTCAGGGATTAAAAACAAGGAAGGAAGCCCAATTGGAATCTGGGTAAAATTCAAGATTACGAAGAACAAGGTTGCCCCCCCATTCAAAGAAGGAAGATTCCGAATCTTATTCTCCTATGGCCTAGATGACATCTCCACAAATATCCAATTTCTTAATATTCTCCAAAATGGAGATCAAAAAGCAAAGAATAAAACAACCACAATAAAAATATTTGATGAAGAAAAAACTCGAGTAGAGTGGATTCAATATATTGAAGAAAATAATAAGGAGAAAGAACTTCGTGAAGAAATCTGGAAAACCTGGCAAGAACTTCATAAAACTGAGAAGAGAAAAGCGAGGGTATGGTAATGAATGAAAACGATCTTAAAGAACAACTGGACAAATTAATTGAAGAATCCTCAGGATCTACTGATCCACAACACAAGAAATTAGTTCAACTTGCCAAACAGGCAAAAGCCAATAGAGCAAAGCTTGAAAAGAGTATCAGCAGTCTACAGGATTCCCTGGATCATCTGAGGGTATGTATTAAGTATCAACTCTTCGACCTTGAGGCGACTCGTCGAGAGAATTCATATCTGAGGAAGTTGCTGGAAGAGAGGAATGGACTAGAATGAGTCTATACATTGGAATTGATCCAGGACTTCAGGGAGCAATCGGAGTTGTCGATGAACAAGGAAAACATATATGGATATACGACACTCCCATTATAGAATTTACAAAAGGGAAGAAAAAGAAACGAGAATACGATATCCCGGCAATTAGAAATATTCTTATGAACTTTTCTGATATAGGACCCACAAAAGTTACCGTCGCACTCGAAAAAATGCAGAGCCTACCCCCGGGAATCCGGATACAGGCCACCTTTGGTCTAGGATTATGTCAGGGTATTTTTGAGGGCCTCCTGGTAGGATTGAATATACCATATGAGTTAGTCATTCCAAAAACTTGGCAAAAGGAATTTCAAATTACAAAATCGAAAGGGGATAAGAAGGCACAGAGTCTAATGATCGCCGAAAGATTATTCCCCTCCGCAGAATTAAGGGGACCTAGAGGAGGGAAGAAGGATGGAAGAAGTGATGCCCTATTAATTGCCGAATGGATCAGAAGATCCAGTTTAGGGCAAATGGCATGAAACTAAACAAAGAGACGATTAATTATGATATTGATCGCATGTCCGCAATTAAAGAGGCCGAAGAAAAAGGATTAAAAGTCGTCTATCCTAAGGATACTGAACTCCTTTTGGATATTGACACGGAAGAACAAATGCAGCTCTTTGAGGAAAGAGCAGAGTATTTAAACCAATTTCTTCCGATAGATTTTGAAATTAAACAATCCCAATCAGGACACCCTCACTACCATATTTAGGTTACTTTAGAGGATCGAAAAGGTACTCTAGAAGATATTGAGAGGATATTCCTCCAACTATTTTTGGGGTCTGACCCAACCAGAGAATTTCTATCTTATTTGAGAGTTTTATCTGGAGAAGAACTCCCCACTTTGCTACTGGAGAGATAAAATGAAATTAACATTCATCATAGCAGATACCTGGGGACCAATACTTCATGCCCAATATACGGGTCAAACCATTCCTATTAGAAAAAGAACGGTGACCATAGATTTGACTTCTGAACAAGTAAATAAATTAAATTTACAAAAGACAGGAACAAACAAGGGAAAAGATGTATTCGAAGAAGTAGAAGATGTCATCGTTGAAAAGGGTACAACAAACAATTCTGTTGGAGAATGAAGATGTCAGCTGAATTAATCGCGTGTTCCTTTTGTTGTGCAATCTTTGGGCTTCTTGTTGGCTTCTTCGTGTGTGCCAATGAATATGAAAAGGATATGAAGTCCTACAAAAGGAGATTTAAGAATATTGAAGAGGTGGCCAAGGAGGCCTTAGGTGGAGAAGATGATAAAACATCGGCACTTATTTTTATAAAATGGAAGTCCGATTTAAATGTTCCAGAAAATGATTGCTCTATGAAAGGATAAAAAATGCTCTGTTTTCATCACAATGATGCGGATGGTAGATCCGCCGCGGCCATCGTAGCTAAATACATTAAAGAAAACTTCCCTTCCACAAAACGAAGATTCGTAGAAGTGGACTACGATATACAGGATTCCTTACAGGAAGAGATAGATTCCATTGAACCCAATGAAGTAGTATACATAGTTGACTTCCATTTTAAACCTGAAATTATGGAACTAATTTGTGCACGGACTACCCGGGTCTTCGTTTACGATCACCACAAAACGACTCCAGAGGTATCCAAAAATTATCCACCTAACGTTGTCTGCATCCTTGAGCCTGGAAGCAAATATTCTGGATGTGAACTTGTTTGGAACTCCCTATATCCGGCTCAGGAGATGCCTGCAGCAATAAAATTAATTGGGGATAGGGACGCTTGGAAGTGGGTCTATGGAGATAATACTGCTTCCTTTAATGAAGGACTGAAACTATATGAACATGGTCCGGAGAATGATATCTGGGATGCATTACTCAATTCAAACTCAACAATACAAGCCGCGGATACAGCTACTATTATAGACCAGGGGCATACTTGTTTAACTTACCGGGACAACCTCTGTAAAGATCAACTTGAACAATATGGATACGAAGTAGAATTTGAGGGATATAAATGCTTTGTTGTCAATTTTATCTTCCCCGGATGTGGAGCAGAAATGTTTGGTGATAGGATAAACGAATATGATATGTGCATTTCATCAGTTTTTAATGGTGAGATGTGGAAATTTTCTCTTCGATCTGATGGAAGAGTTGATGTAGCTGAAATAGCGAGAAAATACGGTGGTGGCGGCCATGCTAAGGCTTCTGGATTTTATTCTGAAACTCTCCCTTTCACGAAAGGATCAAAATGAACTTAACTGAAAAACTACCCATAATGACCAAGGAAGGGAATACAAAGAACAATCCAATCAATATGGATCATATTGTTATGCTCGACAAGATTCCCATAGATACGGGCCTCAAAGGTGGTGATGGGGAAACTCCCATAGTGAAAACCGGCACTGGTTTATTTTTAGCAAACGGAATGGTCCTTCCTTGTCCGCTTCCAATGGAAGAAGTCTTGGATATTCTGAAAGAATCCGAAGATGATACGAAAATTACGACTTAAAAACTTCCAAGGACATAAGGATAGCGTTCTTGATTTTGGTCCTGGAATCAATACTATTACCGGCGAGAATGATTCAGGAAAGACCTCCATCTTTCGATCTGTAACCTGGGTAAAAGATAATAGACCTTTAGGCACTTCCTTCATACGAAAAAATCAGGATGGGGATGCTATTGTTGAAATTGAGTCGGACAACGATTCCATATCTAGAATAAGAGGAAAGAAAACCAATGAGTACCGGATTTCTGGTATAGAAGAACCTTTTGACTCCTTTGGAGCTAATCCACCCTCTGACATATTAGAGGCCTTAAATTTAGAGGATGTCAATATACAATCCCAGTTGGAGCAGCCCTTCCTGGTCCTTTCTCCTCCGGGACAAGTCGCACAACATATACGAAGCATTTCTGGGCTGGATATTCTAGACAAGGCCGTCTCTGCTCTAAAAGGAAAGATTACAAGTAAAAATTCAGAATTGTCTTCTGAGAGAAAAAGACTATCAGAAGTAGAGGAAAATCTTTCAAAACTCCAAAAAATAGATGTCAATAAAATTGAAAAACTAATTCAGTCTATGGAATCCATCCAGAAGGAGAAAGATGAAGTTTCCCGAATGATATCTAATATCCGACCCATGATAATGGAACTGGAACAATTAGAAAAAGATCGGATTGTTCTTCCTGAAAATCTGGAGAAGATGTTAGATTCTACAGTTGAAAAATGTGAAAAATGTACTCAAGGGTTTTCAATAACCCGAGAATTGAGAACTCAGATTGGCGAACTTTCAGAACTTGAAGTAGAGCTTCTTCCAAAAGATCTATTCCAAGGTTTCGAGAAAACCTCTTCCAGATGTGGTGATTTAATAGACTCTATTTCAAAATCGAACCAAAAAAGAGAGAATTTAGCCAACCTAATCCAGGAGCTTTCCATATTAAAGGATATTTTAGAACTCCCGGAAAAAACAGAAAATCTTATTATTGAAACGGATACATTGATATCTGAGTATAATAATACAGATGGGGAGATTCGATCAATAAGAAATTTGATTTCTGAGTTGGGTAGAGAGGATTTAAAACCAGTTCAGCCGCTTATTGAAAAGAATCAAGAAGAACTCTTTAATCTTCTGGATAAGATCGAAGTTTGTCCGCTATGTGAAAGCGTGAATCTTTCAAAAGAAAAGAAGAGAAAAATATTGGAGAACTATAAATGAGGACAATAGAATTTGAAGATTGTATTTTTTCTTTTGATGATTCCGAAGAGATGAAAAACAAAGTGTTCGAAGCCGTAATCGATTGGTTTACGGAACAAGAGCAATTTAGCGGGGAATGTATTACACAATGTGACAACGCTATCATCGATGCCCCCAATTTTATGGCACACTTAGCAGATGATGTTATTCAATTTGAGTACACCGAGAAATAAATATGATTTTCTTTACTGTAGACGAGCATTACGGACATTCTAATATTATTAAATACTGTAATCGCCCCTTCGAATCAGTAGAAGAGATGGATAAAGAACTTATCCGCAGATTTAATGAGGTAGTTGGTAAAAATGATCTTACCGTTCATGCCGGAGACTTCTGCTGGTGCAAAAAGGAAAGAGAAGCCCATAAAAAGTATATATCCAAATTGAATGGAAATCATATCTTCTTAAAAGGATCACACGACCATTGGTTACCGAACTCGACCAAATTTATGTGGAGAAAACGTATAGAACAACAATTCGTAGTGGTTTGCCACTACTGTATGAGAACATGGGAAAGATCCCATTACGGGGCTTGGCAGTTATTCGGCCATTCCCATGGAAGGAAGGGACCATTCAAAGACCAGCTAGATGTTGGAGTAGATACTAATAATTTTTATCCTTACTCCTGGGACGATGTTGTTAATTACTTTGGGAATCAAAAGTTAAAAGAACTTAAGAATGAATAAGAAAAGATTAAATAGAGTTATCTCAGTTCTTCCCGTTGGGGCAGTCCGGAAATTCGATGTAATTCGAGGAAGTACACAGCCTCCTCTTCCAATTCGGTTCGTTGGGGCAGTCCGGAAATTCGATGTAATTCGAGTGGGAAGATGTTAAAAAAGCAATCAATAACGAAATGGTGGAAGAATAAAATCAGATGAAATTAGGAATATTCGGAGATTTACATTTTACTTCTCGTGGACCAAGTCGAAGGAAGGACAACTTCTTTGAGACTCAAATGAGAAAATTTCGGGAAGCATTCTCTATCTTTAAGGAGGAGAAATGTGACTACATCATTCAACCTGGGGATTTCTTTGATACCCATACTTCTTCAAACAAAATCAAAGCTGAGATCATTAGATTCTTACGTAAGGAACTTTGGTATGAAGAAGGGGTTTTCTTTGTCTCCGGACAACATGACATTAGTGGACATAGTTTGCACACCCTAAAAAATAGTCCTTTGGCCGTACTAAAAGCATCCGGGGTGGGAACCCTTCTACTCAGTGATCCCCATCCAATTTATTCCATAACCGATGAAACGAAAGTTAACCTGTATGGAGCGAGTTATGGAGAGCCCATCCCTAATCCAGAACAAGAAGATGAGTATAATATCCTGGTGATACATAAAATGATAGGTGATCGAGACCTCTTTCCTGGACAGGAACTTCAAAAACCAAATCAATTTTTGAGGAATAATCCGAAGTATAACTTAGTGATTTGTGGCGACTACCATTATCGTTTCAGCAGTGAGTATCAAGGAAGGACTATTATCAATGCGGGATGTTTAGTAAGAAAGACCATCTCAAAGTGGGATTTGGAACATCGTCCTTCCGTTGCTACTTTTGATACAGAAACAGGAAAAGTAGAATTTTTTGAACTGACCTGTGATCCAATAGAAGGGGTTTTTGATCTTTGCCGGGACCAAAAGATAGATAAGATTAACAGTCAGAAACTTATTGATGCGCTAAAAAGTAGAATCGGTTCTAGGAAAAATGGAGGAAAGACGGGCTTTGACATTCTCCTTGAGGTAATTAAAGAAAAGGAAGCTTCCGAGGATGTTCGAAACGAAATTGATGATGTTCTGGAAGAGATCCAAGGAATTGAAAAATGAAAGCATTTCAAGCGTGGTTTACTAATAGATTAGAGCAGAGTGGGAAATTATCTGCACATGAAGTATGGAAAGCCGCTTTAGAGTGGACTCTAACCCAACGAATGTCCGGAATAGAAGAAGATGGTAGTATTTCAACATCTGATTTAATTCCAGTTCGTCGTATTCAGGAGGAGTTGAATAATGAGTGATCTGATTCGACAAGTAAAAGAAAAACAAAAGAAAATTCGGGAAATTCAGAAGGAGGAAGAGCGTAGATCAGGGAAGAGAGACCAATTACTTAAACAATTAAAAGAAACCCACGATGTGGACTCTCTAGAAGAAGCAAAAACATACTTAGAGGAACTTGAGGCAATAAATCATGAGAATACTCAAGAACTTGAAAAGATTGATCAGGAACTCCAAAAAATCATATCCTCCGCAGAAACAACCCGGACAGCTGAATAGAACGGGATATGCTGTTCTGGTAAAGGATAAATTAAGTAGTGCACGATGCTGGCATACCTTTGGAGTAAAAGACGACGGAACGATGGATGAAGATGGGGTTATATTGAATCCAAACGAGCCAATAGTCTTTCATACTAATACTCATCAAGAAGGAACTAGAATAGACGTATATGAGAGAAGATAATATGGCCATTGAAGATTTTACGTCATATGAGGAAATTGATCCAGAGTCCACTATAGAGGTGAATTATCCCTTATATGGATTTATGCGAACAAAAAACAAATCCCGTATTAAAATTACTTGAAAAATAGAAGGGATCTAAATGATTCATTGGAAACAGATAGCTAATAGTATTCTACTAAAGACTAAAGACCCGGGATCAGGATCTTGATGATCTCCCAGATCTGGAAAGTTTTCTTTCCAGTATTAATCAAAAGATTGAGAAGGTTGGTGGAAAATTGAGAAGTAGACAAGTAATAGCTCTTGCAATTGAAACCTGGGAGAATTTTTATGCCGAATGGCCTGATAAAGTATAAAGACTTCCTGTCCGACATAAAGGCTTCAAAAAAGGTTTTAGAGAAGGATCAAAAAAAGATCCTCTCGAATATTCAAGAATTGGAATCAAAGATACAAGATCTTTCCGAGGCCAGAGAGATAGTAAGTGTCGCAGCGGTTATTGCTCAAGATGCAACCAAGGAAATTTTTGAGGAACTCATTACTCAATCTTTGCAGGTAATTTTTGGTGAAGAATACTCCTTTGAATTAGAAAGTAGAGTTTTCCGAAATCAGCCTGAAATGGAGATGTTTGTGGTTGAGAATGGTGTTCGGTACTCTCCCAAGGATGAGAAGGGAGGATCTATTGTTGATGTTATCTCATTTGCCTCCCGAATAGTCTCTTTGGCAATCCAAAGTTCAGAAAAGAATATTCAAAAGGTTATCCTCCTGGATGAGCCCTTCCGGTGTCTCCGAAAGGAAACCTTAATCTATCTGGCTCAACTAATGAAGGATATTTCAGATGAGTTAGGAATTCAGATAATCTATATTACTCATGAAAAAGAGTTGGCGGAAGCATCTGATAGGGAAGGTTTAGATCGGTCCTTTCTTGTTTCCAAAATAGGCGACATCAGTAGGGTGGAGAGACTCTTATGATAAAAGTTGCAGGTAATTTACATATTTCTCGTATCCTATCTTCTATGGTAGAACAGATAAAAAGGATTGGGTTAGAAAATTCTTGCTTCGTGTGTATATTAAAGGGGGGAGTTTTTACAACCCAGTCTCTGTTAAATATCATTAGAGAGGAGAATAAATCCAGAATCTTTCAAGGATTTTTAGGATTATCCTCATACGAGGATGGAACCGAGACCACCGAAAAGGTGAAAATCACCTATCCTTTGGATCTTGATCCCAAATTGACTCGAGGGAAAAAATGCTGGATTATTGACGATGTCTATGATTCCGGCCTAACATTAGTAAGAGCAATCAGTATAATAAAACAAGAGGCTCAATTTAAATCCATTCATTCAGCGGTCCTGGTAAGAAAGGTGAATCCAAAAATCCAGATGTGGAAATCAGAAGAGGAGCTTCCAGATGTGGTTGGATTAGAATATGAAGGAAATGGTTTTCTAGTGGGCTGTGGTATGGGATTGGGTGAAAAATATCGATGCCTGGATAGTATTTATGAATTAGAAGAAGGAGAAATTGAAAATGTTTGAAATCGAAAAAGATATAGAGATAAATGGTGCTCATCACTTAAATCTTCCTTACAATAGTCCGTGCAACAAAATTCACGGACACTCCTGGAAAGTAAAGATTTACTGTAGAGGAGAAGACTCCATCATAGATGAGAACCGAGGAATGTTGATAGATTTCTCTATCATAAAAAGGATGGTGCATGGTGTATTGGACCATCAGAATTTTAATGAATTATCCGGAGAGGAACTATTTCCTTTTGACAACCCAACCGCGGAAAATTTGGCAAGATGGATTTGTCATAAGGTACCTCATTGCTACAGGGTAGACTTATGGGAAACACCCACGAACAAGGCCACATATATTAAGGACATTATTTAATGCTCCGAATAATTCTACCCTTTTTACTACTACTTGTGATCTCAGGATGCTCCATGAATCCTGAAATAGTTGATTCATGGAAGTCGGAACTTCCTCGGTACATGCAGAAAAATCTAGGGCCAATACAATCTGAAATTTCCCTCCGTTGTATTTTTTCTGTTTCCTGGGTTGAGGACGATGAGATTATCCATTTATGTCCTTTTACCACAAAAGAGGCATTTTTCCATGAATGTATGCATAGTTTTGAAGTAAATCGACTTAGAAAATCTCCAAAGGAGTATGAGAAATTCCTTTCTGAATATCAGGATGTAAAATATGACATTCCGTTAAACTTCCTTTGTTTTGTTATTCCCCTACATTGGATTCCGGCAAAGGGCGCTCCAAATATGTATGCTCTAACGAATCATTGGGAGAATTCCGCGGAAACCTTTCGATTTTGGATCATAAAGAAGAGGACAAATTCAGATATAGTTAAGAACAATCTTAAAGTGATAGAACGATTCGTTACTGGAGAATTTTCCAATGAAGACCCCCTTCCACAATGAAAAAGGACAACTACAATTTCCTTTCAGAGCGTTGGAAAGTAAGGCATTTATCTTTCCCTGTCCTCCCCCTGAAACCTTAGGAGAGGAAGAAATGATTTCTATACCACAAGAGTTCCAAGAATATTATCAGGACAAGACGGGAATCCTAATGTCCATTGGTCCAGGATACTATGACAAAAAGAATAAGTGGAATCGAATTGACCCCAAATTGAAACCTGGGGTGAAGGTCTTCTTTGACAATAGTGTTCCTTGGTCCTTAAATGTTCTAGGATTGGATGGGAAAGAATATAAGATTTTCATTTGTGTTGAGGCAGATATTTTAGGAGTAGTGGACGAATAGTTGTTATGACTACCCAAATTACTAAATTTCAAACCGAAGAAAAGATCCGAAGACTATACTTCAAACATCGAGGTAATGTTTCCGCCGTCATTGAAGAAACCGGATTAGAGGAAAACTACGTCCGAAAGGTTACTAATAGAATCCGCAAAGGATTTAAGCATGATGCCTCCTTTCAGATAGCCTGCCACATTACAGAAGCGATCCTTTTAGGCAGGGAACAACGGTTAACCATCCTAGAAGACCGCCTAAAAGAAGTACTAAGCAAAAAGGAACTGATATCAGTCTGCTGCTCAGGGCCGGTTTCTGAAAATACGTACGAAGGATCAACCTGGTATAAATGCAAGAAATGTGGGAAGAATTGCGAAATTCTCAAGGCCGACAAAGTTAATGACAATACCGTAATCAAAATTATTGACAGGATGCGGAGAGAAGATGAATATGTTGGAAAGTTCTTGGCCGCCATGGGACTCATTCTAAATTCCCCAGAAACCCCTGGACAACTCCAATCTACCCAGGAAGAGAGATCTACCCAGGATACTATACAAGTAGAATCCTCAGAGGTTCTTCCCCCAGCAGAACAAAAACTTATGGAAAAATTGAGCCAATTAGATCCTTCCGAAATTAACCGAATCCGTAGATTAATCGAATCTGAAGTAAACCGAGCAACCGATGAACCAGAAGAATCCTGATCAACGCTGGTTAACGACCTTCACGTCAGCAACCACAAAAATACATTACAAGGAAACCCCCGTCTCCTTTTTGGAATTTCTACGAAGAGAGGAATTCTTAGGAAAAATTACCAAGAATGAGGATGGGATTCCTGGAAAGGCCATCTTTCCTGTGTGGAGAAGAGAACTATCCTTTCTAATGGGTGAACCCACCAAATACCTCCCCGTCCTTACTGGTGCCATTGGAATAGGAAAATCCCGTGCAGCTATTCTGGGGATAGCATTCGTGATGTATTTACACCTTTGTTTACGTAACCCTTTTGCATATTATCGCAAACAGGCAGGCGGAAAAATGGCCATTGTCTTTTTTAACCTAAATAAAACCCTAGGGGATAGTAAAGGATTCCGGGTTCTCCAGAACCATCTGCTATCCTCTGAGTGGTTTAGGAACAAAGGAAGAATTTCAGGAAATTTGGAACCTCAGATACATTTTGATCTATTTGATTACATTCTTGCCTCCCCTTATTCACAGGCAGAATTAGGCCAGGATGTAATTGCAGCCCTTATGGATGAGGTTGATTCCCCCAAGGCAGGAATAAAACAAAGGGAGAAAGTAATTAAATCGGTTGAGTCTGCCCTTCGTAGATTTGAGGATAGATTTGTAATCAATGAACAATCCTTAGGAAAATTCTTTATTGTCGCATCAAAGCAGGAAAACCTATCCTTTGTAAATGCTTTCATCGCAAAGAAAAAGGGACATAAAGCCGTCCATATTGTTGATATTCCTAAATGGGAAGCTGACGATAAGGAATTTGAGGGCTGTTCCAAATTTCCAGTCAGAATTGGCGACATATATTCTCCGTCTAAAATAATAGAAACCAAAGAGGAGATAAAGGAAGCTACTACGAACGGATTCACAGTTATACAGGTTCCCGAGGTTTTTCGAAGAGCATTCCAAGAAGACATCACGGGTGCGTTAAGAGACCTGGCAGGTATCAGTGCCAGCTACCTAAGGAAAAGTCGACTATTCAAATCCGAAAAATATCTATTGGACTGTTATGACCCAAAAAAGGAAGATCCAGTAAGTATGAACACTATTTATCTGGGGATGAAAGAGGAAGAAAAAGAATTAATTCATTTCCTAAATGTGGATAAGATTAGGGTTCCTCGGCACATCCCAAGATATGTTCATGGAGACATCGCCTTTTCTCATGATGCATATGGACTGGCAATGTCCTGCGTTTCTGGATGGAAGGAAAATAATAGAACTTTGGAGGATGGAAGTATTGGGGTTGATAAAGTTCCAGTCATAGAAACAGATTTTGTAATGAGAATTAAAGCCCCGGAAGATGATGAAATTGATTTAACCAAAGTACGGAGATTTCTTATTCTTTTAAAGAAGAGTTATGGGTTTAATATAGCATTGGCCACTTTTGACCTCAAATTAGCAAGTACCGACACAACCCAGATTCTTGAAAAAGCAGGAATTAAATGTAAATACGAATCTATTGATAAGAATCCCCAGTATTACCGAAGTTTTAGGGATGATCTTGTTAAAGATGGTCGCTGGGTTTGTCATCGACATGGTTATCTGCATTTTGAATTATCCCACTTAGAAGAAGATCCCAATACAAATAAGATAGATCATCCAAAGGAAGCGGTCATATCTATTACCAAAGAGGATGGAAGCCTGGATGAACTGGTTTTAGAAGGATCCAAAGACTGTTCTGACTCTGTGGTGGTATCTGTTGAGATGGCCCGGAAAGAATGTAAAGTCCCACCAAATATAGATATAATGAAAAAGGCCTTTGAAAAGAAGAAGGAAGAACCTCTCTCGGGGTTATGGTGGGTAGATGAAGGATCGATTAAGGGTGGAAAGAAAAAAATTGAAGAAAAGAAGGAAGAGGCCTTAAGAAATGATTTGGCGAGTAAGTATAAATCCATTTTCCGAAAATCCCAGAAATAATTCATCGAACTAAGTTGAGTTCTGTTGCATTTCGTTAAGTTTAGTTAAGTTAAATTATGTTTTGTTACTCCCAGCCATATCCAAGGGAGGAGTCAATTATTACCCTTTGGCAACATTTGTTGTTTCTTTCAGAAATGAAAGTGGGGAAGGGTTTTTTGTTTTAATTCAAAGGAAAGTAGTAACTATGTAGAGGAGAAGGAGAATGCACTTCCATGAGGATCAACTTGAGATTTTAAAGGAGTTGTTTTGCCAACAAAAAAAGAATCCTACCCAAGAAGTATTTACAAAGATATTGGAAAGGGTAGACCCACTAATTTCGGAACTGATTGTCCAGTTTTCCCGCATATACTACTTTGAGGAACCTATGCCTCAATTATTACAGGATGCTTATCAGACGGCAATAGTGGGTTTGGGAATTACAATTAAAAGATATGATCCTGAGGTTCATTCCAAAGCGATCCCAAGATGGATCCTTCTCTGTGTCCGAAATGAACTCTTTCGAATGTATAAAGTAAAAAACTTTGATGTAGAAAGATATCTATATGAGCATCCAGACTATGTAGAAGAGGATGATACTGAAACCCGTTTAATGTGCGAAGAGATTCAAAAAATTATTCATGACCTTATTAAGGCTGATAGGATCAGTAAAGAAGAATATCACCTTATGGAGGTTGTGCATATCCGAAATATGAGCATAAATAAAATACTCAGGACTTTTGGAAATCGATGGGGTAAAAATCGGAGTATCCTGGAAAGAAAAATTGAACGGGTTTCAAGAATACTAAAAAGAGAATTTACACGAAAAGGATTGGGAGAAGTATAATATAAGGCGTGAATCAAATCGGAGAAATAGAATGAACAAACTAATTGAATCCGTTTGGGACTTATCCGGGGAAGTTTGCAGCGATCTTCGGCATATTGAAATTAATAAAGATGGGATCTCTAAGCTATCCGAGGAGATTTCTCAATGGTTGGCCAAAACAGAAAAATCTGTTCCCTGGCCAAAGCCGGAAGGAATCACATTGGATTCCGATATCGTTCTGTATGAATTGATTGCAAATTCGGTAAACTATTGTTACTGGTTTGGAGATGATACTCTTCGGCCTGGTGGAGCTCAATCCACAAAGATGTGTGATCTTCTAACCCAGAGTTTCCAAGAAATGATTAAACTAAGGAAAACTGGACAATACCACCCCCAGCATGAAGTACGAATTATTGTGGATTCCTTTAAGAGTAAACTCATTTCAGAGCGGTTTCCTCTGCTTTCCCATAGAATTCAACATCTCAATGAGATATCAAATACCTGTTTCATTGGAGAGATGGTAGAAAACGTTCCTAAGGATTCTTCTTTGCTTCTTAATTGTATAGTTCAGCATCTTTCTGGATATTCCCAGGACCTATTCTTGAAGAGGGCCATACTTCTTATCCTCCAATTAAATAGAAGGTTGGGTCTGTATGAAGAAGATATCCAAGAATTCCCCATCGCAGCAGATTATCAAATTCCAAAGATGCTGAGATTTTTTGGTTGTATTCAATATAAAGAAGATCTAGAAAAGAAGATTTTATCAAGAACTTTACTTCCAGAAAATTGTCGGGAAGAAATTGAAATTCGTGCAGTTTCTGTTTTAGCCTGTAAGATGATATCAGATAAGTGTGGGTGTTCCAGCAATGACGTTGATTCCTTCCTTTGGCTGAATCGGAAGAAATGTAAAGATCCATTTCATCTTACTGTGACAAGTAATTACTGAGAGGTGTTCAATGCCCACTAAAAAACAACAACGAACAATAGATTGGAAGGCCCAACAACTTAGGAACTCTATTAAGGAACTATGTGATGAAGTTATGGAGAAGAGGAAAAAATCTGCTCTCGAGGATTGGAAGAAAAAGAATAAAGAAGACACTAACACCGAAAGAGAATCTAGTAACGATGGAGATGGTGGAAAGGGTTCGGAACCATATGAAAAGGAAACTTAATCTGACGGAAGAAGAGTTTAATAAATTTTGTCGTGATTATCCAAAAATGAAGGAAGTCGAAAGAGGTAGAGGCAAAAATTTGTTCGGTCTGTCCCTTTCGAAGCTATATAGAGAATGAGGAGAAACAAAATGAGCGAAACTTTCCCCCAAGAAAACGATCCTAAAATTCAGGAGTATCGAAGATTCGTACTCAACAGGGAATGCACTAAAGAGGAAGAAATCCGGCTTAGGTTAGATCATGCCATAACCGGTATGGTCACAGAATCTGGAGAACTTTCTGATTTGATGAAGAAGATCAAATTCTATGGAGTCAAAATTCCTAGAATTAAATTTCTAGATGAGATGGCAGATCAGCTACACTATCTTATTATGGGAATGAACGCCCTAAACGTCTCCTTTGAGGATCTAATGAGGCTCAATATGGTAAAATTACGAACAAGAAGTCCCAATGGATTTACCATAGAATCAGCCATAAATAAAGATAAGGAAGGCGAACAAAAAGCAATGGAATCTGAAATTGAAGAAGGAGGAGGGGAAATATGATCATTATCGGAATTTCCGCCAAAAAACTAGGTGGGAAATCTACCCTTGTAGATTATCTACTAGAAAAAATTCCACAAAGTAGTGTAGTTCGATTTGCGGACTCCCTAAAGAAAATAATAATCGATTGCTTTATTCCACGAGAATGGTCAATTAAATGTCCAGATGATTTGGATTTAGATGAGGTCAAAAATAAGACTTTGCCTTGTGGAAAGACGATCCGAGAACTTCTTCAATTGATAGGAACTGATTGGTTCCGACATACCTGGGAAGATTGTTGGGTTAATTCATATAAAAAGAAAATATTTGATTTAGGATCATACACTAGTAGAAATGAGCCCACCGTAGTCTTTACCCCAGACGTCCGATTTCCAAATGAGCTTAAGTCCATCCAAGAAATGGGAGGAAGCGTGATCCGACTTCTTCGTGCTCCTTTTGGTGATCAGGACCAACACGAAAGTGAAACGGCCTTAGATGAATTTGAGGGAAAAAGTTTGGAATCTACCAGAAAAGGTCCTAATATATCCCATCAAATAGATGAATTCAATACACTTATTTTCTCGAAAGAACCAGGAAGGTATTTCAATCTCATCTATGACAATAGGGAAAAGAGTTTAGAGGACACCAAAAGGTGGGTCGACGAGGAATTTATTAAATGCTTTAAATGGCAATCTGAAATAGAAGCGGTGTCCAATATGTCCTTCGATCTTGGGAGAATGTTGAAATGAAAGAACCAATGATATACTACAGCCATCCTATTGCAGGAAAAAAAGGGGTTGATGCCAAAAGCCATGAAGAGTACCAAAAACTTTCTGTGGATTATGAGTACGAAAATGAAAATTGTAAAATAGCAGTCAGAAATGTCCAATGGTTAAGAAATGCTTTTCCTCAAGTAAGATGGTACTGTCCAGGAGAAGTTGAAATACCAATTCAAACTGCTCGTCAATTAAATTTATTACTTCCCAAACAAGTTATGGATTTAGATTATGTAGTTATAGAAAGACGCTGCCATGGTGGTTTACTGCATTTATGGCAACCTTCTAGAGGAGTTTTAGAAGAAAAGAAGAAATTAGAAACCTTACAGTATCCCTCTCTAATGATACCAGGAACAAAAGAGATTTGGGAATGTGATCTTGGTAGAATACAGAATTTTGTCCGGCGAACTATAAACTTCAGCAAAGAGAGGAACCGGAATGGCACTAAGTAAAAATGCATTATTTTTATTAAAAGAAAGATACTGCCATCCTGATGAGACACCTAATCAATTGTTTAGTAGGGTAGGTGAAGCTTTAAGTTTAGGGGATGACAAATTTGGTAAAAAATTAGAAAGTATCATGAAAAGAGGTATCTTCCTACCCGCATCTCCTACATTAAGAAATTCTGGAGTAAGGAAAAGTCTGCTTCACCCCTGTCATGTTTTACCCATCGGGGATAGTATCGATTCTATTATGAAATGTTTAGCTAACTCTGCCAGAATTTTCCATTATGGCGGTGGGGTAGGGTTTAACATTTCACCTCTAAGACCCAGCGGAACTCCTCTATCAACAGGAGGTGAATCAAGTGGTATAGTTAGTTTTCTGGGTATCTTCGATTACCTTACAGAAGTCGTCAAGCAAGGGGGATTTAGAAGGGGAGCTTTACTCAGTGTTCTTAATCACAATCATCCGGAAATCACCTCTTTTATCATCAGTAAATTGACAGGAAAGTTAACCAATTTTAATATTTCAGTATTAGTTAATGATGAGTTTATGGGGAAAGTGGATACAGATGAAAGAGTTGACTTGGAATTTAAAGGAGCAGTATGGGAAACAATAAAAGCTAAAGATCTTTTTGATCAAATTGTTTTTTCTGCTTGGTGTTCTGGAGATCCTGGACTTCTTTTCTTTGATAGAATAAATAAGGGCAATCCTTTACAACCCAAAGTAGTCATAGACGCGGCAAATCCATGTGGGGAAGTTCCACTACCACCCTGGACGTGTTGCAATTTAGGGGCCATCAACTTAGCAAAGTTTGTAACGAAGTCTGGAAATTTCAATTTCAAAAGATTTTCAGAAGTAGTTGAAATCGGAATACGAACTTTGAAAAATATTAATGCTACTGGTTGGTATCCATTTCCTGAAATGACAGCACAAATGAAGAAATTAGATCCCTGTGGATTAGGTTTTATGGGACTCGCTGATGCTCTCATTATGCTAGGTATTAGATATGATAGTAAAGAAACATTAGACTTTTTAGATGAAATATCAGTTCCTTACAAGGAAATAACAGAAAAGGTGGCAAAAGGAAGTTTCTACAAGAGGAGTCAACAACCTACGGGTAGTCTTTCAATACTGGCCGATTGTAGTCAAGGCATTGAACCTATATTTGAAAGGAGTTATGAAAGGCACTTAACTGTAGGTGTTATTGAGGAGGTTCGGGACCTTTACAGGTCTAAATATTGTCGCACATCGCATGAAATTAGTCCTGACTGGCATTTAAAAATACAAGCAAAAATTCAAGAGCATGTGGACTCAGGTGTGTCAAAAACTGTCAATCTTCCCTCTACTGCTTCGGTTGAAGATGTAAGAAATACTTACTACAAAGCTTGGAAAATGGGATGTAAAGGAGTTACAGTATTTAGAGATGGATGTAAGGCCGGAGTTATGAGAAAGAAATGTGATGGAGATCAATGTATATTATAAAAGATACTGGGAGTTGGTCTTATGGTAAAAGATTCAAAAGTAAATAAATGGGATCTACGTTTCTTAGAATTATGTAAATTCGTTTCCTCCTGGTCAAAGGATCCCAGCACCCAAACGGGAGCCGTTATAGTCCGTCCTGACAATACAGTTGTGTCCGTAGGTTACAACGGTTTTCCTAGTAAGATAAAAGACACAGAAGAAAGATATAACAATCGAGAGTTGAAATATAAATTGGTCCTCCATTGTGAAATGAACGCCCTTCTTCATACAACGGAAGACATAAGAGGATACACCCTATACACTTGGCCATATCTTCCTTGTACTAAATGTGCTATCCATTTTATCGAAAAGAAAATTAAAAGATCAGTAGGTCCTATCTGCCCTTCTGATAAATTAGAAAGATGGGGAAAGGACATAGAAATGGGTAAAGGTCTTTTTTCTGAAGCTGGTATTGAAGTTACTGAGGTTGATTTCAAATGAAACTGATAAGTATAACGTAGAAATAGTTTCAGGAGGAGCCAAAGGCCCTGATAGCATTGCAGAGAGGTTTGCCCATATCTGTAGGATCCCCACAAAGATATTTCTTCCGGACTGGGATAAACATGGAAAATCAGCAGGTCTTATCCGGAACAAGGAGATCGTAGATTACTCCCATATGATAGTTGCTTTCTGGGATCAACAGTCTAAGGGGACGAAACACACCATCGATTTGACCCTAAAAGCAGGAAAGCCCGTCTATATCATTCCAGTTTAATTCTTATTCAACAAAATTCGTTTTCGACATTCCGGACATCTCCTCATCAGTTCCAGTAAAGAATCCAGTTCGACGATCCTTTTCCGGGGGAGTCCTTCCACGTATTGAAGATATTCCCAATCATCTGGAGACAAAGCCAACTCAGATTTATGAAGAATACTTTCTGAGGGCTTTCCTATTTCTCGGAACTTTAACTTCTTTCTTCGGACTAACTCCTCGGCAAGCTGATTATGCCTTTCTTGCAACTTAAGAGGTTCGAACAGACCATTGTCTAAATACCCTTGAACACTCTTTCTTTTCCGAATCGTCCCCAAGAACATATGGCACTCGACATGTTCTCCCCCTAAATGCTTCTGACAAAGAACTGACGGTTTCACTAACCACATTCTCATATTATTCTCCTTTAGGATCGAAAGAAGTTAATATTATCCGAAGAGGTATATCCTGAATCCATTAATAGATTCCGAATATTCTGGGCACCTACCGGATTCTGAGATACAATTTGCACCTGCTTTGGTAAACAACCCTTATTTAGAGACGATCTTATTACATCGTACCCGGACTTTCCAGGCCCCAAATCATGATCGATGCAGAGGCACTCAAAACAACCAGACATGGCATGAAGCACCTTCGCACCCGCCTCGGCAGTCCGGGCAATAACATCGCAACCCAGATTTCTCTCATCATCAATAATAAGCCACATATCAATCTCCTAATCTCGGTATATTCGAATGTTCTGGACATCCCTTTTCTTGATGACGTCTGATTTCCATTCCGGGACGAGCTCCTTGGTTTTTCTGTCCCGTGTAACCTTTCTTACGTAATGGACCGAGAGGGTTTCCCGCCCGACACGACTAATTCTTGCTCTGGTATAGATCCCATTATTAGTCTTTATCTGGGCAAATTTCCCTTCCAGCTCGGAACCAATTTCAAAATCATTTTCTCCGGGAACCCGAACCACACCAAAATGATCCCAACCCGGACGATGCAAACTTCTTTTGTCTTCCTTAATTTCTGTCGTCATTTTTCACCTCTTTCATAATTCTCTCATTGATAGAATCTGCGATGTACCTCGCCATCTTTCTACCTGATTCACCCTTCTGATCAACTGTAGCTATAGTATGGCCATTCGCAGCACAGATTACATATTCGAAACCGTCAACTAGACCAAATTCCTGTCTTTTATCAATCGTAACTGGTTTAGTTAATTTTGTCATTCTAGTCCTCTCTTTCCTTTTAGGATATAATTTGCGATCAACTGCATCTGACTTTCCGTCATCTTTCTTGATCTCCAAAATTGTTCCATTTCTGTACATATAAATTATAACGCATATTTCAAGAAAGCCAAGGGGAAAATTAGAAAATTTTGGGACTGGACCCAAATATATCATACAGCCAGTTTACCTGGATCCTCTCCAGGCTCGATTTTAAGAGGTGATCAACCTATCCATTATATTGGCAGGGTTTCAAATAGTTTACCCTTATTTTTGATCCAAAAACAGGGATATTATTGGATACAGAAAAAATTTAATTTTTCTTGATTTTTTGTTTGTTTTTCCTTTAAAATGGGTTATAATTTAAATGTAAGAAGAGTTAAATTAGGAAGGAAAAAGATGACAACCAAAAGAACAGATAAACACTGCCCATCCAAGATCCAACCGGATGAGTATCAATATGTGGCAATGGAGTAGAAAATGAGACAAAGTACCAAAGAAGGAAAAGAGAGATTACGAGCCATTTCTGAGGCAATTCAACTCGAGATGGTGGCTGTAAACGAGGCTCTCCAATCTGGAAAGATAGCCGTCATAGAAACCTTTTGCGGACGGTATATTCTAAAATCCGTGTCATCTGATTTCTGGTATTATACATATCCGGAAGGACAGAAACCGGATAGTTTTAATTCTCGATCCTGGGCCGGATGTAATGACGGAACCTGGGAAGATATTATGAAACAATTAGATCTCGAACGTCATCCTTTGTGGAGAAAGTAAGATGATTCTATTAAAAATAGTTAGGGCAATAACCATTCTGGGCTTCCTCCCAACCCTAAAAGTTCTTCATGTCATAAATTGGGAATGGTCTTCTGTTCTTATTCCAGTATTCTTTGCCCTTTTCCTTCTTATACTAGGATTTGTCTGGGCATTTTTGGAATGGATATGGGATGAAATTTACTTCTTTCTTTGGTGGCATGAAATAATAAAGTGAGATATGCGCAAGTTCAAAACCAAAATAGTTGAAATATTTGATACCCTACCAATTTGGGATTTTTACCATCCGCAATGGTGGGCCTTGTTTGTGGCGGTCAACATTGCATTGTGGTAGAATAGGAGACTACAATGCTAACAAATGAACAGACAAAACATTTGATCGGGGAACTAGAAAAGAAACTGGTACTAGATTGAGGAATCCAATGCCAAAACCTTCATGAGACCTTCTTTAGGGGAGGAAGGAAAGAAGATAGAATATACGCAAAATCTGAAACCATCAGCGGAAAAGAACTAGGAGACTTCCGGCAAACATATTCCTTGTGGGACTAATGGGCATAAGTTGGACTTCAGAATTGTTGGCAGGGTTGGAGATCTCTGGACACATTTCAAAATCGAAATGGTACAATAAATAATCTAGGAGCGATGGCCGAATGGCTTATGGCGGCGGTCTTGAAAACCACAGTGTGTAAAAGCACTGGGGGTTTGAATCCTCCTCGCTCCGTTTAATTTTAGGAGATAAGATGTTAGTCATACAACTAAAAGTAAATCACCGAACTATCAAAGTTATTGGCGCTCATAATATTAGTCCAGGAGTAACCCAGGACTTTGAAGGCGAGTGCGAGTATAACATACATTATGGCCCAAAAATTATAGGAAAGGTCAAACATGAAAGGAAGAATCCCGTCGAGGAACTGGCCATAAAGGCCTTGCAAAAAGTTCTTGAATATCTAGAAAACCGACCTAATTTGTTTGCCGATGGAGAAAAGTATGTTATAATTTAAATATAAGAAGAGAAACTATTTAAGGAACTTAAAATGAAACTATCCAAAGATGCTCAAAGTTTTCAAGAGGCAATTCAAATCATTTCTAAGGTCCGATTTAATCCGGACAAATTTGACAGTGTATCCTTTCTTCTCAGTCTGGCTCAAGAGAATCCGGGAACTCTGGTATCCACATATCGGAAACTCCACCCCACTTTAAAGGATCAAATAATTGGTCTTCTCAGACAGAATAGGAAATTCCAGGCGATCAAACTATATCGAGATGAGTGCCTGGTGGACTTAAAAACAGCAAAGGATGCAGTTGACGCGATTGCTGCAGAGGAGAATTTATGAGCAAGAAGAGAGGTCCAAAGTTTAAGAAAAGACGGAAGGTAAATCGGGAGGAGATCCTCCCGAAGAAACAAAAGAGAGAACTGGAGATTTTGGATTTTCTAATTTCCCAAGCCTTTCCTGATCCGGAACGAAGAAAAGAATATATCCAAAGTCTTCTTGATCGATTAGATGAAGATATCCAAAAGGAGAATAAAAATGAATCGTGAATACCTGAAAGGTAATATATCGATCGGTCGAGTGACATCAAACGTGGAGGAAAACTATATCGGAATCCGAATTGAAGATGAATTATCCGGTATCAACCTTCTAGAAATCAAGATATCGTATGAGGCCTTCGGCAATGCGGTTACTGGACTTTCATCACAAGATATAGAATATACTCTTGGAAGATTCGATCTCGCTGGAAAGAAGAGAGAGGTGAAAACAGAAAATATTATGTTTCTCCCGAACAAAACCGATAAGGACATACGAGACTGTATTTCGTGCTTCGAGATAAATGGTTGGAAAGGGAGGGATGAAGATGCAAAGAACCATCACAATCGGATGGGTCAAGATATCTACAAAGTAACTTTTGTTCGTTGGGTCGATGTACCCTAATATCCATTTTAATTCCTTTTTAGGAGAAGAGAGATGAAGAAGTTTGTGCTGTACTGTGTCGTATTCGTATTACTTTTCGGTGTTTGTGTAAGCGCCAAGGCGGGTCTATGTTATCCAAAACCAAATCCAGATGGATACTGGAAACTACACATTCAAAATAAGCACAAAGATGACGATTCCTTAATCAACAAATGGTATTTTTGGATCTGTGAACATGTCTTCGGTATTGATTGGGGAACAAAGAAATATTTCCTCTGGACCGAAGACACATGCCTGAAGGGGAGTATTGAAAAGATTCGTACCAAGGTGACATCTTTTCCAATCTGCCAGAATTTTATCGAGGAAAAAGATTGGGGAACCTGGGAGGATCTGGGAAAAATGTTCCAGAACCCCGAGAATGAACCAGTTCGACCCATTCCTGCTCCGGGAGCCGTTCTTCTTGGAAGTATGGGAGTATGTTTAGTTGGCTCAGCTCGAAGATTACAAAGAAAGAAAAGATAGTTTATTGATAACCAGAAAATAGTAATTTTTAGAAAGGAAAACAAAATGAAATTAAAAACCATGCTAACTATCATTCTATTACTCATTGTAAGTTTGATCTCCACCCAAACATACGCCCTTACTCCGGGCGATATGATCTCCTCTTCGGGAGCTACCCCAACTCAATGGGGAGACCATACAATTATTGAGACACAAAATGGTTCGGTGATTAATTGGAGTAATTTCAATACAAGCTCAAAACAGTCCGTAACTTTTGAGCAATACTTGGATGGAAAGAAGAACAGCTCCTCGGCCGTCCTTAACCGAATTACCTCGGGGAGTATTCCAACCATTTTTAATGGTGCCCTTACTGCTAATGGAAGAGTCTTTGTTGTTAATCCTGCGGGAATTATCTTTTCAGGAAGCTCTGTAATTAATGTCCCCCAACTGATGGTATCCGGCCAAGGGATTACCGACCAGAATTTTAATCAGGTTGTCCAAAAGGGATTGGATCATTTAAATCTTGGCGAAGGAACGGGACAGGTTCAGATTTTAGGAACCGTACAATCAGGATTAGTACTTGCTGCAGGAGATAATTTTTCCCAGGCCATCGATAGGCCGATCGCGGCATCCTGTGCCCCCAGACCCAAGCCCCCTTGTTGTCCAGAGCCCCAACCGGACACTGAACCAGAGCCTGAACCAGAACCCAAACCGAATCCTCCGGGTCATATATTTATTCCGGGCCTTCAGTCCGAATCTCGAATTCCCACCATTTTTGACTTAGATAAGTCCGGGTGTCCCGCATTAGTAAAATGGTTGATTGGGGAAGTAGGAGGAGATCCCAAAAAGCTTCAAATCTATATGACAAGTGGATTAGCTTCCCCCACGGAAATTTTTCCTTGCGAACTTTGTTCTCAATTAAGAGGAATTGTTTTAAGTCTTTCAAAAGACCCCATAGTAAATAGAACTGAGTTCGTGGACGCCTTTGTCCAATACGTTGACCTTTTATCCGACCGGTTAAACATTCCAAAGGATCAGGCCATCATTCTTGCGTTGGACAGATATTGGGTGATTAATCACACCGAAGAGAATGTCGAAGATTTGAATTCAATCATTGATGAAATTTCAAGCAAGCTTTAAGGGGAATCTTGTGACGACAGTAAATGCCATAACTTGCCCTATTTGTGGATATACCATTTTTAGCCGGGCTTGTCATGATCTCAGAACCTGCTTTTGTGGAAAAGTATCCATTGACGGCGGATTCGATTATGTTCGAATATGTTTTGATCCTGAAATTAAGAAACCACCAGAGCTATTTAAAAAGGATATTCCACAGACTCCAATGGAATTATACAACGATTGGAAGGAACAGAACAACGTATATGGACGGATTCCACCCATTTTTGATGAGGAACTATGAGCAATAAGGATGAAAAATCAGTTTGGGAGGCAGTAGAATGGTGGAAGTATAAAAACAAATGGAAAAGACCCATTGAACAGAATGATGCAAAAGCACTCAGGATGATTGAAAAAAGACTAAAGAAAATATAAATCGAAAGGAAATTAAAATGAATTCAATTGTAACCGAAAGTCAAATATATTGGTTAACCAGAATGGATTACATTTGCGGACTAGGGTGGGCTATTGGGATATCCTTCCTTGTAGTATTGGGAATTATTCTTGTTGTCCTACTCGCTTCAAGACGTGACGAATTCGATGAGGAGGAGAAAAAGAGATACAATAAATGGATTTTTCTATCCGCATTTGGTATTCTTCCATCCCTTCTAATAATTATGGGAGCAGCACTGACTCCGAGCACCAAAGAAATGGCTGCAATAAAGTTAATTCCAATGATAGTAAATGATGAGAAGGTTCAAGAGTTGCCAAACAAAGTCGTTGGTCTAGCGAATGAGTGGTTGGATGAACTAAGCCCCAAGAAAATCGAAGAAACTGAAATGAAAGGAAATTAAAATGAGATGTACGATAAAAGATCCAGCGTCGGGAAATCCGATCCGACTTCAAATTGATTTTCACAAAAGGAAAAGAGAGATTCCATCAAAAAGGGGCCGGGAACCAAGAGAATTGATTGACACTCTCTGCATTCTGTATGAATTAAGTCCTAATGGGATGAAAAATACTCTGGCTGAGGCGGAGTCAATTTTGAACCCCTTAGATACATACAACAAGAGAGTCGGAAAAAAGATTGCTCTCCAAAGATTGCTAAAGGGGAATTTCTCTGATGTCATTCTCGATGGCAAAGAAAAGAGGACTCGAACATGGGCAGGTTTATTTTCAACCAAGGAAAATCGAACTCTTGTGTGGAAAGCTTTCGAGGACACATTCAAAAGGTGGAGATAATGGGAAAATACCTAATTGGTTTTATTCTAGGGTGTCTAGTAATGTATATTGGACCCCGAAAAATTGTTGTACAAGGAACCAGGGCCTGTATGTCCCTAGTAAAAGTAGTACAAAAGGAGATCAACCATGACCGACAGAGGAATACAGAAAGTAATTGAGGAGATCCGGCCAAACATTAAAAAATTGGCGTATATGTTTCTACCAAAGATGAAACAACCATCGACCTATACCCTTCAGGATCTAGAGAGTGAGGCCCAATGGGTGATAATTCATCATATACGAAAGAAGGGTCGAATTGATGAAACCAAAGGAAAAATCTCTACATATCTCATCAGATCAGTAATATACCATTTTGGAGATCTGGTGAAAAAATCCTACCGGGAGGATCCGATTCTGGGTAGTGAAATTTCAGAGTCTCTTCATTCACGTAATGTGGTCCGAGATACAATTAGAGAACTCGATCTTCTCATTCATCTTAAAAAGAATCTGAGAGGAAGAGAAATGGAGTATATCCAACTTTTGTTATCCCCACCGGAACAAATGAGGGATGAAATGGATGCAAATCGAAAATCTATTAGGAAAGTAGTCCGAGAGCATATGTCCATGCTTCCAGAAGAGGAAAGAATTGTGCGAGATAGTATAAAAACTAAATTAATAGGATTTAGAATATGAAACTTGAAAGTATTGGTTTTTACACAATGGAGGATGCCCGAGCACGTAACACATCAGAATTTTCACCCCTTCATCGATGTGAACTTCTCCTAACCTCTAAATGTAACTTTAATTGCACCTACTGCAGAAAAAGAAATACTCCAGATATTGACTTGGAAAAGGCTAAGAAGGTAGTTGACTTCTGGGCAGATCAGGGACTAAAAAATATCAGATTTTCGGGGGGAGAACCTACAATCTGGTCTGATCTAGTAGAATTGGTTAGCCATACAACCAAAAAAGAAAGTATTAAAAGGGTGGCGCTATCAACTAATGGATCGGCAGATAAAAATCTATATAAACAACTACTTGAATCCGGAGTAAATGATTTTTCCATCTCATTGGATTCATGTTGTTCTTCAACAGCAGATAGAATGTCTGGCGTTAAGAAATGGGATCATGTAGTAAAAATGATAGAATATCTATCACGATTTACATATGTGACAGTAGGAACGGTTCTACTAGAAGAAAATGTTGACGAATTACAAAAGACAATAGAGTTTGCAATAAATTTGGGGGCGAGAGATATTAGAATTATATCTGCGGCACAGTGGAATAGACCATTAAATTGGGAACTTTCAGACCTCCAAAAGAGGCAGTATCCTATTCTTGCCTACCGACTAAATAATATCCAGTCTTGTCGGAATGTTCGAGGGATAAAGGAGACGGACAACCATTATTGTCCACTAGTATTGGATGACATGGCCATTGAGGGGGACTACCATTATCCGTGCATTATCTATCTGAGGGAAAGAGGAAAACCTATTGGAAGAATAGATGGGTTTGGTTCAGAAATCCGAAGAGAACGATCTGAGTGGTATAGGAGCCATAACTGTTTTGAGGATCCAATTTGTAGAAACAACTGCTTAGATGTCTGTATTGACTACAACAATAAGGTTCGAGAGCTTCAAAATGATTCCGAAAATCCATCCGAGTAATTTTACCTGGGAAATTTGGAGAGGAGGAACTCTCCTTGATTTGGGAATTCGGGTGAACCAAGAACGTTTTATAGTTACAAATAAAGGCTTACTAAAAAGATTCGCTCTTGGTTTTTCCAACGGTGAATCCATTCCATGTAGGCCGAAAGAAAGAACTTTTGCTGTGATATTTCAAAAAGGGGATATACTATTCTGGACTCATTTAACCGAAAAAGAGTTTGAGAAGGTATTTAAAAAGGGGCAGTCAACCATCCTTAGTAATCACCCTGCCCCCGGAGAAGAAGACTCATTAATCTAACTCACCATTCTTTAATTTTGTATCCGGGACATGTGTCAAAAAGGAACCAATCAATCCCTCTTCCTTATGCCACAGGAAAGCTTCAGCTGCTCGGTCCTTTCCCACATAACCCTTTAAGTAGTGCCAAGCGTCAGTGCTACATAAACTAGGAATCATTCGAATAGAGGTTCCTCCGAAAGAATCCACCGAAACAAAATCAGTTCTTCTTTTCTTATGCTGATGTCCAACATGGATCTCTCTATACTTTGTAGATGCCCAATCATTACAATACTCATCCATGAATATTCTAGGCAAATCTCTCCAGGCCTCTTCATCCCCATGAGTCAAGCCGATAAAATTGATTCCATATTTGTAATGCTTTCTGACCGTGGGGCCAATATTAACATTTACTTCCGGGTCATCATGGTGTTTTCCCCAAAGAGCTTGACAAAGGTAAAAAGAGGACATCGGATCATGATTTCCGGGAACCCAAAGAATGTCTACAGGAGCAATTTGTCGGCACAAATCGACTGCTTTTATGACCGCCATCTTTCCGGCTTCAAACACCTTCGCCATTCTACAATCTACATCTAATCGGTTATGTCCCTTTGGTGTTGAATTGGTGGGATCATTTATATGAAAGAAATCTTGTCCCAAAGGCATGAGGATTCTTTCGATATTAAATCCGGAGATTTTGCTAATCAGATCCTTTATTGCATTAATATAAAAAGACTCTGAAATTTTAATGTCATAGTCCTGTCTTGTTTCGTGTCGCCAGGCCAACATTCCGAAATGTAAATCGTATAACGATAATTCCAGGAGACATGGATCATCAAATTTAGTTCTTTTTATGGAAGAATACTTCGGAGAATATTTTTTCATCCTTTCGATAATGCTTTCTACTGCAGTTCCTACTGGATCCACCACCTTCTTCTTTAACCAAGCCTTGACTTGATAATTTGTATACGTTTCTGGTATCCCAGATTGAGTTTTATCTCCCCCAACCGTAACTTCCCAGGAATTGATAATATATCTATCAACTTCCCATATTTCCAAATCGACTTCAGATACCCGTAAGGCATCGTCCAAAGTTTTGATGTCCAAAGACCTAGTAGTGACAACTCCAGTGTCTCCTTTAAAGTCCTTAGAAATTTCGTCCCCAGGCGATTGAAGATTCTTCAATTTTTTTAGAGCAACCCGAACCTTTCCGTCGCTACATCCCAACTCTTTTGAAATCCGAATTCTTCCCCAATTTGGGTGCTTTTCTTTAATATCCAAAATCTGTTTGAGCAGGTCTTCTTTGCCATTATTCATAGGGGGAGGTCTCCTAATTCTTACTTCTTCCAAGTTTAACTACGGTATTATTTCTAACGACTCTTACTCTAGATCTTTTAGACCTTCGATTTCTTTGTTGGGCTTTGAATTCCCTAGAAGCTTGAAAATGCTTTATGACCGGATTTTTTACTGAGGACATATAATCAAAAATTGTGCAATACTCCTCGGGCAGATTAAAGAAAGAATGGTTTTTCAAAACAACATTTAAAGCCGACTGGTCCCATATGGTGGGACATCGATCTAATTCGGTGATCCATTCTTGAACTATTATACTGGTTTCCCCGGTATTCCGTAAAAATATGGTCCCGCTTAACATCTCTGGATTCAAATTCTTTCTTCGGTATTTGGAATGATCTAAAACATGTACCCCAATGTTAACATCCTTTCTTTCATTCAGGGAATCGAACAGATCTGGATAGCAGCAAAAGATGGCGTCCGCATCGACATAAACTATAGAGTGATCCGGATACTTTTTTAACATATCCTGCAGGAAGCGTGCCTTGTAATGGGTTCCCTTGTCCCAATCATTAAAGGGTTCAATGGGAGTCAATTCGTATGGAATCTGGAACCTTTTTAGGGATTCAATCAGCTTCGCAGCATGCTTAGAATAGATCGGATCCTTCGTAAAATATGCACAAACCAACCAGCCCATCACATCTCCATTATTTGATCTTCTAAAAAAGGAATATCCAATAAATCATTTAATTCCTTTTTCGTGGACAATGTGCGTTTTACCCGATCAGGGGCATTTACTGATTTTATCTTTAATTGTAAATTAAATCTGGTGTTCAATAGATGCAGAAGAACTGACTTAGAAACACAATCTCCTAGACCTGTTCTAGAAAATATATGGAAAGTTCCTTCCATATACAAATCCTGAGTTATAATCTGAGAACATATCTCTGCGTATTGTTTAGTAGTAACCCCATTCCATAAATGGTTCGTATATCCATTTACCTCTTTCCCTTTTTGAGACTTTGCCCATTCAACTAGACTCATTTGATGATACTTCTCTTCACCAATAATGCTGGTTCTAAGGACCATGCAATTTTCTGGTTCCCCCAAGGACTTACCTCGTCCATATACATCTGTAACGTCATGGGGAGAGTCCTCAGTATAATTCCCGGTTTTTCCAGAAAAGACGCAGTCCGTGGTAATATGAATCAATCTAATCTTTTTCTTCTTACAATAATCGGCCAGATTTCTGGGAAAGATTGAATTGATCAGTAACGTTTTGGTTACCCCAATCTTTTCTACCACCGGCTTAATCACACCAATGCAATTTATCACATAGTCCAAATTGTCTGGAATTTTTATCCTTTTTTCTAGAGCATCCAGAAAGAAATCCCCATCCCGAATTTCACCTTCCTTAAATCCTCGGGAAGATCCTAAAACATTTTCTTTTCCATACTTCTCTTTTAGGACATTAAATACGGTATGTCCCAGCATTCCAGTAATTCCTAAAACAGCAATTTTCATTTCTTCTTCCCCTAAAACGGTTTGTAATTCGCCCCTAAATAGAACTGGTTCGAATACAAAGGGCTATTCAAATCTTTAATCCTATCCTCCTTAACGCAACTATAAATTTGTTGTATCCCATCCAATAAATTATATTGAGGAAACCAACCCTTTTTTCGGTACGCATCCGAAGTTACTTGATAATTCCTCTGATCCTCAAAAGCTAACTCTTCATATACTACTTTTATATCTGGGATTTCTTTCTGAATTTCTTCTGCAATTTCATGAATCCGATAATTTTTTAGACCTAAATTGTAAAGTCCAGTAATAGAATGAGATTGTCCCCAGAGGATTGCAGAGGTGACATCTCTAACATGAAGCAATGGACGCCACTGGTCTCCTCCAAATACCCTCAAATCCTCTCCACACGCTGCCCTTTTAGACAATACGTTAACAACCAGATCCAGACGTAATCTGCTGTAAGAATCACCGGTTCCAAAGAGAGTCCCCAGACGAAAAATCAAATGATTATCCGAATTTTCTCTAATACACTTCTCTGCGACCAACTTCGTTTCAGCATAGACAGATATGGGATTAGGCTCTGCATTCTCATCAATTAAATCATTATTGATTCCATACACGGAGCACGTGGAAGTAAAGACAATTTTTCCTTTATAATTTTGGACTAACCACTTTACCGAGTCCTCATTAATTGATTGAGTTAAGAAGGGATCAATAGCACAAGCCCCATCTCCCACCACTGCTGCTAACCAGATTACGGTATTAAAATCTGGAAGAACTGTTGATAATTTTTCTCGATCTCGAACATCTCCCCGAATGAAGGGGACATCCTTCAGATAATGATTCTCATAAACTAAACTATCATATACTGCGATATCATGTCCATATTTACTAAGAATGGTGGTTAGAAATCCTCCGACGTATCCGGCTCCTCCAACAATTAAAATCCTATTTCCCACTTTTCCTTCTCCTGATTTCCGTAGCACTAATGGACTCTATCTCCTTGTCCAGATGTATTTCCCTAATCCCCCATCCAACTTTTCTTCCATGGCATATTTCCGCTATATCAGGAAGAACCATAATTTTAACCTGATCTTCATCTGGAAAAATCTGTCGAATTCCATCTATTCTTTCTTCTACTGTGTATGGATCATTTGAACCAATTTTTGTATCTCGTATACCAATTAAGACTCGTCGAGTCTCCAGAACCTTATTAATCAAAGCAATATGTCCAGCATGTATTGGAATAGTTTGCCATCGCCCGATAAGAAGGCTTCTTGGCTCATCCGAATCCTTTATAATTTCCAGTAATCCTAAAACTGATAGTCTCTCCGATTGACAATCCGTTCGAATCACAAAAGGAACATCAAATGGGTCAGGACGCTCATAAAAATGTCCTTCCCGATGAGTCTCCTCCAGTCTCTTATTGCAAACATATATCCAAGTTGGACTACATATTTCACTTATCTTCTTCCTTGTTTCTTCCATAGGAGCGATAACGGTGACGAGAACATTCATCTGCTTTACTAATTCCTTCGCCAGACGGGCTACCCGTAAATTATGTTCTTCCCTATCCTCTCGAGAAAAACCAGCCCCCAGAGAAATACTATCTCTCATCTCATCCCCATCAAGAATGACACAAGGCCAACTCTTTTGTATGTGTCGAGCTAAAGTAGTTTTACCTGCTCCAGAAGTTCCAGTTAACCAATAAATTCTATTCACTTTCTTTCTCCTTTCCCAATTTAAAAAATCTGGAGTACCAATAGTGGAAGTTGTAATACAGAAATGTATTTACCATGCTCCATAAAGAAGATATGCCAATTGCCCATTTCCATTTCCCCGTTAGAAGATAAAAGAAAATACTTTGGCAAACTATGATATGCAGCCGGTATAGAATTCCCTGGAGTATTAGAACCCCGGGATTAATCTTTCTTAAGGACATCCTAAAGTATTCCTTTAAATCTTATATATGTTTTCGCCAAACTAAGCGATTAATATAATCAGTATAACTGAAGATAGTATTCACAACTTTTCCAGATACCTGTGGAACGTCGTAGTCAGAAACTACCCTGGATTCCTTAGTAGAGTTTATCTTAAATTTAATAGAATCAACCAAATCTTTTGGGTTTCCACACATAGCGACGGCACCCTCATCCATCCCTTCTGGACGCTCATGAGCTTTTCGAATGGTTACCGCTGGAAAGGATAATAGAGATGCCTCCTCAGTTATAGTCCCGCTATCAGAAATGGTACAAGCGGCATTTTTTTGGAGGCAGCAGTAATCGAAAAATCCTAAGGGGGGCATAATATGTATCTGGTCCACCAAAGAATAATTTTTGGATTTTTCCAAAATCTTTTTAGTTCTAGGATGACAGGAAAAGAAGATTGGATAACCAAATTCCTGTGCAACCCTATTGAAAGATACCAACCAATCTTTCAATTGTTTATCATCGTTAACATTCGCCTCTCGATGCATACTAATCACAAAATATTTTTTAGAGCATAAATTAAGATTTTTTAGAACTGGAGAATTTTTAATGTCTTCCGAATAATACTCAAGAACCTCAAACATAGGAGATCCAGTCTTTATTATTCGATCTTCCTGAAGACCTTCCTTAATTAGATATCTA
>Ga0180433_10000083_pt1 | contig 146474 bp, 149 predicted proteins | sample SS_ome_8_FD_132980 | JGI IMG/M metagenome (GOLD analysis project Ga0180433, IMG submission 132980) | Hypersaline lake sediment archaeal communities from the Salton Sea, California, USA - SS_1_D_1 metaG | ecosystem: Environmental > Aquatic > Non-marine Saline and Alkaline > Hypersaline >... | reverse complement strand
TCCGCGGTTCTGGCACTTTATCCGCGGTTCTGGCGCTTTTATCCGCGATTCTCGCTCTTTATCCGCGGTTCTGGCCCTTTATCCGCGGTTTGGTCTCTCTTATCCGGAGTTTCTCACTCTTTATGCGCTGTTCTCGCTCTTTTATCCGCGGTTCTCTCTCTTTTATCCGCGGTATTCGCTCTTTTATCCGCGGTTCTCACTCTTTTATCCGCGGTTCTCACTCTTTATCCGCGGTTTGGTCTCTCTTATCCGGAGTTTCTCGCACTTTATCCGCGGTTTCAAGATCTCCTCACACTTTTTCTCACACTATCTAAATAAAAAAAGAAAGCCGCCCATGCCAAGGCGGCTTTCATCCTTCTTTATTCGTACAATCCACTCGTATACATCTTCGTTAAGTTTGTGACGATATCATCAATATTACTTATATCTTTTTCAACGATTTCCCACATGAACATTTCATTTGCATAAAACCAGGCTCTAGCAACGACTGGGGCATCCAATGAGGATTTGGCTAATCCATTTTCTTGTGAATAACGCACGTCAACTGTAATTCGTTTAATGAACTTTTCACGAATTTCCATCCATTTTTGATTCACATCTTCGGATAATCCGATAGCTTCTTTTACAACCTTCATCATTTTTCGTTCCTGAATGGCAAGCGTTAAAAATTGGCGAACCTGGTATTCAATCATATCGTATGCGTCCTCGTTTGATTTTGGTTCAAATGGAAGCTCAGCGACCTCGTAAAATCGATTCATGACATCTTCCATTAATTCAATAAAGAGATCATCTTTGTTTTGAAAATAAACATAGGCGGTTCCATAGCCAGTTTTTGCTTTTTTAATGATTTGCGATATTGTCGTTTTTTGAAAACCGTTCTCGAGAAAAACAGCAAGTCCCGCATCTAGTAATCTCTGTCTTGTTTGCTGCGCTTGCTTTTGTCTCGTTGATAAAAGCATTTCTTTACTCATTCTTCCCTCTTCCCTTTCAAACCAAGTTACTTCTATTATATCATCTTCCTTTTATTTACTGATATTATATCATTGACATAATGTCAATTAAACATTATATTTAAATTATTATGAAAATTTTGTGTCTGGAGTGATTTCAGATGACCATTACATACGAACACGTCCAACAATTAGATCAAGAAGATAGTCTGCACAGATTTCGAGATGAGTTTTATGTACAAGATGGTGTCATCTATCTTGATGGTAATTCACTCGGATTATTATCGAAACGTGCTGAAAATTCTCTTCTATCAATCTTAGATTCTTGGAAAACTTATGGGATTGATGGTTGGACTTCTGGAAAGTATCCTTGGTTTTTCTTATCCGAATTTTTAGGAGAAAAAATGGCACCACTTGTTGGAGCTAAACCAAATGAAGTCGTTGTCACAGGATCAACGACTGTTAATATGCATCAATTAGTCTCAACCTTCTATCAACCGGAAGGAAAGAAAACAAAAATTTTAGCCGATGAATTAAACTTTCCATCCGACATTTATGCACTTCAAAGTCAATTAAAACTAAAAGGCTATGATCCAAATGAACATTTAATTCGCGTTAAAAGCCGAGATGGCCGAACACTGTCTGAAGAAGACATCATTGAACAAATGACGGAAGAAGTAGCGCTAATTGTTTTACCAAGTGTTTTATACAGAAGTGGACAAATTTTAGATATGAAACGCCTCACAGAAGAAGCTCATAAACGCAATATTGTAATCGGTTTCGATTTATGTCATTCAATCGGTTCGGTTCCTCACTCGTTAGATGAGTGGGATGTTGATTTTGCCTTCTGGTGTAATTACAAGCACTTAAACGGAGGCCCAGGTAGTGTTGCGGCACTTTATGTTAACGAAAAGCATTTTGGAAAAATACCAGGCCTTGCTGGTTGGTTTAGTTCCAATAAAGAAAAACAATTTGACATGGAGCATACGTTAACTCCTGCTCCTGATGCAGGTGCTTATCAAATTGGAACGCCACACGTATTAAGTGTTGCACCACTAATTGGCTCGCTTGAAATTTTTGAAGAAGCCGGGATTGAAAATATTCGAAAAAAATCATTGCAGTTAACGCAATTGATGATCGATTTAATTAACCAAGAATTAAGTGAATATGGTTTTACGTTCGGAAATCCAATGGAGGATGAAAAACGTGGTGGCCATATCTTTTTAGAACATGATGAAGCAGCTCGAATTTGTAAAGCGTTAAAAGAACATAAAGTTATACCTGATTTTAGAGCACCAAACGGAATTCGCCTAGCTCCTGTTGCTTTATACAATACGTTCGAGGATGTTTGGAAAACAATTCAAATTTTAAAAGACATTATGGATAACGAGCTTTACAAAAAATATGAAAACAAGCGGGATGTGGTGGCATGACGAAGTGGATTGATATTTCAGAGCCGCTTCATGCTGACATTGCCCACTGGCCCGGGGATACACCCTTTTCATATGAAGTGAATTTTTCAAAAGCTCAAACAGGATCAGTCAATATTGGAAAAATCACAACAAGTCTTCATACAGGAACACATGTTGATGCACCCTTTCATTTTGACGATAACGGGGAGAAAATTCACGATTTAGACGTCAATCTTTTTATCGGAAAAGCGAAAATGATTGATGTGTCAAGCTATGAAGAAATTGGAGCAAATGCACTTCAACATATCGACTTAAACGGATATGATCATGTTCTTTTACGAACTTCACCTGGAAAAGATCCAAATCAGTTTCCAGAAAAAATTCCATTTTTACTGCCAGATTTAGCTCCTTTTATGAAAAAACACGGGATAAAGCTTGTCGGGGTGGATGTCCCATCTGTCGATCCACTTGATAGCAAGGAAATGGCCGCCCATCATTCGTTATATAAGCATGGGATTATGATTTTAGAAAATGTTGTACTTGATCATATTGAACCGGGGGATTATGAACTCATTGCTCTTCCACTTCCGATTAAAGGTGCAGATGGGAGCTTAGTTCGTGCGGTCGTCAAACCATTGTAACAAAGGGGGATATTTATGACAAAGCATCTTTCCGAAATGGAAAAAGAAAAAAGTATTTATACCGATTTTAAAAATAACATGACATATGGTGAATATTTAAAGCTTGATCAAATTTTATCTAGCCAACACCGTTTATCCGACCACCATGACGAAATGCTTTTTATCGTTATCCACCAAGTTAGTGAGCTGTGGATGAAGCTGATTCTTCATGAAATTCGTGCTGCGATTGAACATATTGAAGAGGACAACTTAGACCCAGCCTTTAAAATGCTAGCGCGTGTTTCGAAAATCCAATCCCAAATTATTTATGCATGGGATGTGTTATCAACCTTAACTCCTGCTGAATATATGGAGTTCCGAGAAAAGCTCGGACAAGCATCTGGATTCCAGTCCTACCAATATCGCATGATTGAATTTGCTTTAGGCTATAAATCAGATCATATTTTAAAAATTTATGAAAAAGATCCAGAGTTATTAAAAGAATTAAAAGAAGCTTACCAAGCACCAAGCCTTTATGATGTAGCGATTAAGCAATTAGCCAAAGCTGGGTTTGACATTAATCCAGAGCTTTTAGATCGCGATTACTCAAATCCATATAAAGGCGATCCATCTGTAGAAAAAGCTTGGCTTGCTGTTTATCAGGATGTTGAAAAGTACTGGAATTTATATCAACTAGCTGAAAAGCTGATTGATATTGAAGACTGGATTCAACAATGGCGCTTCCGCCACATGAAAACCGTTGAACGCATCATCGGTCACAAAACAGGAACTGGCGGATCATCTGGTGTTGCTTACTTAAAAAAGGTGCTTGATCACTGCTTCTTCCCTGAATTATGGAATATCCGAACAAAACTATAAAATTTACCGTTTTAAAATTTCTGAACAATAGACATTACCTTACTTATTATAAACACACCTTAGAGCTGACAAATGTTGAACCTCGTCAGCTCTAAGGAAATTATTCAACTTTTGTGGATGGGGAAATTTTATAATAAAATGTTTGAATCTTCTAAAAAGATTAAAAAGTGGGGCCAGGCCCCAACTTGGGGCCTGGCCCCCATTCAAAATATATATCATCAATGAAAAGGGGTATGTATATTATGGATGGGAGAAGAGAACAATGGTCTTCTAAATTAGGGTTTATTTTGTCGTCAGCTGGTGCTGCGATCGGTTTAGGAGCGATATGGAAGTTTCCATATGTTACAGGTGTAAGCGGTGGAGGAGCTTTCTTTTTAATCTTTATCGCTTTTACATTATTTATTGGTCTACCAATGTTAATTTCTGAGTTTGTCATTGGTCGTGGAGCTGGAAAAGAAGCGATTAGTGCTTATCAAAAACTTGCTCCAAATACAAATTGGTCATGGGTTGGTCGCATTGGTTTAATTGGATCCTTCTTGCTCTTATCCTTTTATTGTGTTGCTGGTGGATGGGTGTTGATTTATGCTGCCCTTTCAGTACCAGGTATGCTAATTAAAGAAGGGGCCAATTATCCAGATTTATTCGGCGGGATTATATCCAACCCGATGGTTACCCTATTAGGACTTGCTCTTTTCTTATTGATTAACGTTGTGGTTTTATCCTTTGGTATCCAAAACGGTATTGAAAAAGCCAATAAATACTTAATGCCATTGCTATTCATATTCTTTATTATTCTCGTTGTCCGTTCTTTAACATTAGAAGGGGCAATGGAAGGGGTACGCTTTTTCTTAACTCCAAGCTTTGAAAACATTACAGGTGAAGCGGTTTTATATGCACTCGGTCAATCGTTCTTTGCACTAGCAGTTGGATTTTCTTGTATGGTCACATACAGCTCTTATTTAGATGATAGTGTAAGCCTTCCATCATCAGCTAGCTGGGTTGCGATTATGAATATTTTTGTTTCCATGTTAGCTGGACTTGCGATTTTCCCTGCTGTATTCTCATTTGGACTTGAACCAGCAGAAGGACCTGGATTATTATTCATCGTTTTACCTACTGTATTTGCGCAAATGCCATTTGGTGAAGTCTTTTTAAGCTTATTTTTATTGTTATTCTTATTTGCTACATTAACAAGCTCATTCAGCTTACTTGAAATTATTGTATCAGCCTTTACAGCAAAAGGTACACGCTCACGTAGAAATGTGACGATTACAACTGGTATTATTATCTTTCTTGCAGGAATTCCTGCGTCCTTATCCTTTAGCACACTTAGCGATTTCCAAATATTCGGGAAAAATGTCTTTGACGCAACAGACTTTCTCGTAAGTAACATCCTTCTTCCTATTGGGTGTTTACTCATCGCTTTATTTATCGTACACAAAATGGACAAAGCACTCGTCAAACAGCAATTCTTACTTGCTGGAAACTCCTCTGAAGCCCTTTATTCAGCGTGGAGATTCTTAATGAAATGGGTTGCACCGATTGGAATTGTGATTGTGTTTATTAATTTGATTTTAGGGTAACAAAGAAGGGGCCAGGCCCCAAGAGAGTTATTTTTTTCTCTCTTGGGGCCTGGCCCCGTTTTCGTTTTAAGGGGTTGATTTTTTTATATATTACAAAACATTAGGGGGATAACAATTTTGAGACTTATCGTTTAGGAATTGAACCTTTATATAAAAATTCTAATGCTTTTAGTTCTTCAACTAGATCTTTTTTTACTTGTTGATATTTTAAATAAGACGCATAAGTGATATCTTTTTGCTTTTCAGCCATTGAAGATAAATGTTCGATATTTTGATAGATTTTATGAAAGCTCTCATCTAATAAATGATTTATGGATACTCTTTCTTTAACTTTCAATGAAAACAACCCCTTCCCTTAAATTGCACAAATAAAATATCGGTACAAATATAGGGATGTTTACCATTTTATTTATAATTAGTATTTTTTAACCATTTATAGATATTTTGACTTATTTCTCTACTATATATTACACTGTAACATACTACTGATTTCCCACAAAAAAAGCCGACAGCATTCCGCCATCAGCTTTTAACTATACTTTGATAATATTCATCTAATGCCACAATCATGGCGCCCATTCTTTCGTGCTCAGGCATGACGATTCGTTTGATTCCTCGTTCGGTTAACTCACTTCCTGTCACTTTTCCAACAGCGACAGCGATAACTTCTTGACTAAAGGCGTCAATGAGCTGCGCTAATACTCCTTTTTGCTCAGCCGTTTGAAAAAGAACCCGAACTTGTGGGGATGCTGTAAATGCGACAGCATCGACTTCTCTTCGTAAAATTTCATCAACTAACTGCTCGACGATTTCTGGATTTGGAACGATCGTTTTGTAAGGAAGCACTTCTTGGATATTGGCATTTCTTTCTTCAAAAAACTTCGTTAAAATCGGTACTGGCTCGCCGTGAAGCTGTATGTAAACGTTTTGCCCATTAAACGAATATGGATCTAATGCTCGAAGTAAACCTACATTGGTCCCATCATCATCTACAGCAACTGGTTCAATCGCATGCTTTTTTAACACGTTTTTTGTTTTATATCCTCTTACGGCTACTTTAGTGTTTTTTAATTGCTGTAAAAATTTATCCAAAACGCCAAAATATTCGGCAGCTTCTAACAAAACCGTTGTTCCAATTCCCGTTGTCAATACGACCCAGTCAGCCCCATTTTCAGCAAATTGACGAATTTCTTTTTCAAATTCAGTATACGGACATTTCACGGTTTCTTGAATCGGACGTTTAAATGCAGTTCCGCCCTTTTTTTCAATCATGGTTGAAATTTCTTCAAGCTTTCGTGAGCCTGTTAAAGCAACACGCTTATTCACTAATCCTTGCATCCATCCCAACTCCTCTTTTTTTATCATCTTATATAGTTCAACGCTGTTTCGTCTACTATTTTTTGAAAATATCAAACATGTTCACAAAATTCTCGTTTCATTTTCTTAAAAAATACAAAATTACGACAATTTTAAGCTTAACTATATGTTACCATAAAAGTGTAACGTTATTCCTTGGAGGGATGGAAATGAGCCTAAAGTACAAAAACATTTTAGTTGCCGTTGATGGGTCAGAACAAGCAGATTTGGCATTTAAAAAAGCCATTGCCATTACAAAGCGAAATGATGCGAACTTATTTATTACCCACATTTTAGACGATCGTTTTGGAGCTGTTTCAGCTTATGCTCCAGGTATTATTGATGAAGTTGAAGTACGTGGAAAAGAACTGCTTGAAAGCTATGAAAAAGAAGCAAAGGAAGCTGGTTTAACCAAAGTTGAAACCCATCTGGCGCATGGCTCACCAAAGGCCAAAGTTGCCAAACATGTTGCCCCTCTAGTTAATGCAGATCTCATTATTTGTGGTGCGACTGGTCTCAATGCAGTCGAGCGATTCTTAATGGGAAGTGTTTCAGAACATATCACTCGCTATGCAAAATGTGACGTACTCGTTGTTAGAAATATGGAAGAATAGAGAATTTGAAAAAGGGTGTTCTTATTGAGCACCCTTTTAGTTTGTAGACAAAGTCAGACAGTATGAAAATGCATGTTTCTAGACACGAGCACGATTAGGAGCGAGTTATCTTATATTCTAGCGAAGTATAAAGAATACGAGCATTTGGCTGGCTGTTTTAGGACTGTTGAGCCCCGTTTTATACGGTTGTCACTCACTTTCATTCTTTCTTTTCCATTCTTGATAAAACCTTTGCAAAGTATGATTTATCTCATTTAAAGTTGTTAAAATAAAAAAGAGCATTATAAATGTTACAATTTCTCCTGTAAAAACCGAAAGAACTGCAACAAATAACATCCATAAATAAAAAATAGCTCTACTCAACTGTATCCGCCTTTCTATGTTTGAAATCTAACACCATAAATTGTAAACTACGATTGACAAAAAATCCTAGAAAGGAAGTTTTAAATGAAATTCATTGTTTGTTTTTCAACATTAGTCTTAACAACAGGCTTACTTTATTTCATTGGATATCTGTTTTCAATTCCGCTTTTCATGTTTCAACACGAATATACTGATGTTACTAACGGATACATGACATATACAGGTTCGATTTTACCATTACTTATCGGTGTCGTTGTCAGCTTTTTTGTCGAAAAAGCTTATGTTCGCCACAAGCTAGATTGAGCTATCCTCATCGTAATCATCTTCAAAGTGGCCTGTTTTTCTTACAATTGGTTTTCCGAGTACATAGCCTTTTTGGTGGGTCCGAATCGTTTGGAGCATAACCACCATAAACAAACCACCAAGCCCTAAGTAAGCTAAAAGCCGTTGATTAATAAGAAAAGCGCAAAGCGCCCGCCTATCGGCGAAGGGCGCTGGAGGACCTGCGAGGAGGCTTCCGCCGCCACAGCAGGACCGAAGCGACCCAAGACGATGGCGCTTCGAGCTAGACATCTAATGACAATATGTATAGATTTATTCCTAAGTAAAAATGATATAAATTCGGAGATATTAAAAAAAGGCACGATTAGCAAAATGCCTGAAGGGACAGCAAACATGGTTTGCCATTTTTTCATCACAACTCACCTCTAGTCAAAATACGAGATCTTAGCAAAAATGTTTCATCCTCGATTCGCTGCCCTTATTCTTTTTACCAACACCTGATTCATCACCTCTGAGAAAATAAGCCCCATCGCAATTGCACCTGAAATCATAAATGCCTTTGCCGCTAACTCGATTGCCGCTGTATATTCCTGCTGAACAACATGGCGCATCGCATCATAAGCCAATCCACCTGGTACAAGCGGGATAATACCAGCAACACTAAAGATAATCATAGGCGTTTTATACACTTTTGAAAAAATATGACTAAAAACAGCCACGATAAAAGACGCCACAAACGTAGCAAAGACTTGATCAAACTGGAATTCAACTAAAAATAAATAAGCTAACCAGCCTATTGCCCCTGCAAGCCCACCTTGTATTAACGTTTTTTTCGGAACGTTAAATATAATGCCAAAGCCTGCTGCTGCAATAAAACTCATTAGAAACTGCACTAGCATATACATCCCTCTTCTCGATTAAAGTGACAACACAGCGGCAATTCCTGCTCCAATTGCAAATGCTGTTAAAAAAGCTTCAGCTCCTTTAGAAAGCCCGGCAACTAAATGACCGGCCATTAAATCACGAACAGCACTCGTAATTAAAAGACCCGGAACTAGTGGCATTACCGACCCTATGATAATTTTGTCCAATTGAACACCAAAATCCCATATAACGAGCCCATATGCTGTAACCCCAATGACAAATGAAGCTAAAAATTCAGCAAAAAATTTAATTTTCACCAATTGATGAATATAAATTAACGTTATAAACCCAAGTCCTCCTGCCACCATAGCTGGAACAAAATCTGCCCATAAACCCTGGAACATAATGAGAAAACATCCACTGGCAATCGAAGCAGCAAATACTTGGATCCAAATCGGATACTCCTCTTTTGATTGGTTCACTTGTTTTAACGCAAGAAGTGCTTCCTCCATAGAAAGCTCCCCGCTACTAATTCGTCTAGAAATGCTATTTACCAAGTCAACCTTATGTAAATCCGTCGTTCTTTCAAAAACGCGTACAAGCTTTGTTTGCTCCACATCATCAATCGAAAAAATTATGCCCGTTGGGGTTACAAAGCTTTCACATTGCTCAACCCCAAAAGCTCTGGCAATGCGATTCATCGTATCCTCGACCCGATATGTCTCCGCTCCATTTTCAAGCATAATCTTCCCTGCTAACAAGGAGATCTCCATTACTTCTTTTAAATTTGTCTTTTGCACCTACATCTCCCCGATCAATGGATTTGTATATATTATAACCGATTTTAGGGCCAGTCCCCCATTGCGTTAATTCATTAAATGAATGAGGGACTGGCCCTAAGCTATAGGCCCCTATGCTGCAACATCACGTTTTTGGAAGACGTAGTGTGCTAGAGCCTGGAATAATATAAAGTAAATGATGAGCATGGTGACAGAGAAGGTCATGGTCATGCCTTCGACTATTGGTGTTCCTTCGATGTATTGCATTAAATCTGTGTTGGCAAAGAGTAGATATTTGGCCCAGTCGTATTTAATGGCAATCATTCTTGTAATCTGGCTTCCCATTAACATTAAGAATAAGGATAATCCAATTGCTAAAGAGTTATTGCGGAAGACAGCTGAAATCATAAAAGCCATTGTTGCTAGCATAATTGTGTTTACATATTTTAACAAGAAGGTGGTGATTAAATATACCACGATTGGTTGTTCAATGACTTTTCCGTCAGTGTAAAGTAAATAAGGAGATGATTGATCCGGAACACCAAATAATACTGCTCCCACGAATGTCGCAAAACTAAATAAAACAAAGAGCATAAATAGAGCAAACAAAATGACTGTTATATATTTTGAAATTAATATTTTCTTACGGCTTATAGGTCTAATTAATAGCAGTTTAATTGTCCCCCAATTGAATTCACTTGCCACAATTCCTGCTGCAATAATGATTGTAAATAAACCAGCAAATTCAATGAACGGAGAAGCGTCAGCAACAAAATCCCACATGGAATAATTCTCATTAGGTGAAAGATTGTTTTGAATTCTGTATTCATTGATCGCGATTTGTTTTTCCAAGTACTCAATTTGATCTTTTGGAGCGTGACCTTTCATTTCAGCAAGGTCTTTCTTTAATTGCTCATTTTGAACAGACAGTTCATTTTTCCAAGATTGTTGATTAGCATCAAGAGTCTGTGACTCTTGATATTTCATAAATCCTCCTGTAATAAGAACCATTAATAATAAAAGCCCAATCATCACATACGTTCCGACTCTATAGAAAATTTTAATCAGCTCATTTTGTACTAACTTGATCATACTTAGATCCCTCCCCGTTCGTTGTAAGCTCTAAAAAGCTTTCCTCTAATGTTCTTCTTTTTTCTTTAATGCCATATATGTGAACATTTTTTTCAACTAATTTCTTAACAATGTTCGGAATTTCTTTTTTCTCGATTAAAATCGTGACAGCTTTTTCTTTTTCTTCAACCTTGCCTTCAGGATAGGAATGTTTTAAAATTGTGATAGCTTTTTCTTTAGGTTCAACTTCTAATTCAAATATTGGATTTGTACTTTGAACAAACTCTTGAACGGATTGGACATTCAACAGTTTACCTTGTTGAATGATTCCAATTCGGTCACACATCATTTCCATTTCAGATAACAGGTGACTTGATACGATAATCGCCATATTTTTTTCTCTCGCAAGCATACGCAAGTGATCTCTTATTTCACGTATACCTGCTGGATCTAATCCATTTGTCGGTTCATCTAATATTAATACATCAGGGTCATGTAATAAGCATTGAGCGAGCCCTAATCTTTGCCTCATTCCAAGTGAATAAGTTTTCACTTTCTCATGAATTCGATTCTTAAGCCCAACTAACTCTACCACTTCCTCGATTTTTTTCTTAGAAATTCCTTTTGACATTCGGGAAAAATGTAATAGATTTTGGTAGCCACTTAAAAATTTATACATTTCGGGATTTTCAATGATGGCCCCTATACGACTAATCGCTTTTTCAAAATCTGTTTTAATACTTGAACCAGCAATTTTTATATCCCCTTCTGTCATACTAATAAGTCCAACAATCATACGAATAGTGGTTGTTTTCCCGGCACCATTTGGACCGAGTAAGCCAAACACTTCCCCTTTATGAACCTCTAAACTCAGAGAATCAATAATTTTCTTTCCCTTAATGACTTTTGAAACACTTTGTATTTGAATTGCAGACATGTTTTTTCTCCTTTCATAATTGATATATTTTTTTCATCCATTCAAGGACGGAAAGACCCTGTTCCTCTCTTAACTCTTCAACATTTACTTTTTCAACAATGGCTCCATCTTGAATCGCAATGACTTCATCAAATAAAGACTCAATCTCATTAATCTCATGTGTCGCAATCACAACCACTTGTTTTTCAAAATCGATGAAGGATAATAAACCTTTGACAATCGATTCTCTTACCATTGGGTCTAGTCCAGAAAGTGGTTCATCTAATAAAAGAACAGATGTTTCACGCGCAAGTGCTAAAACTAGCTTTAATCGTCCACGATTTCCTTTTGAAAGCTTCTTCCATTTTTTATGCCGATCTAATTTCATAAAGGATAATAATTCTTCAGCTTTTTGGATGTTAAAGTCTGCAAACTGTGTCGCGTAAAAATCGATAAAATTTTGAGCCGAAAAAGACTGATAGTTTATGTCGAGCTCTGATAAATACGCAACTTCATTGGCAATTTTCCGATCGACTATTTTCCCATTCACCGTCACGACACCTGATGTTGGATAAACTAATCCAGCAATCATTCTTAATGTCGTTGACTTTCCACTTCCATTTGGGCCAACAAGACCATAAATCTTTCCTTTTTCTAACGTTAAGGAAACATCTTTTAATGCAAATTCGTTCCCATATTTTTTCGTTACATTTTGAAGTTGAATCATCTTCACTACTCCTTTTTATTGAAGTACATATTGATTCCCGTAATCATATCTTCCTTTGAAAAGCCGAGTTCTTCCATATTTGTTACAAAGGCTTCAATGATTTCTTCTTGAAGCTTTTCTTTTAACCCGTTAATTACTTCAACATTTTCCGTAACAAACGTTCCTTGGCCACGCTTTGTTTGCACAATCCCCATCCTTTCTAACTCACTATAGGTTCTTTGAATCGTATTTGGATTCACACCCATTTGAACAGCCATTTCCCGAACAGATGGAAGCTTTTCTCCAAGCTTTATTTCATTTCGTACAATTTTCCGATGAATTTTTTCGATAATTTGCAGATAGATGGGCTTTGATGTATGAAACTCTTCCCCCATGACTTACACCTCAACTTTCCGTTCTAACAGCCAAACAGCAAAAAGAAATACTGTAATCGAAATAATGAAATATAAAACGACCGTAAATAAAGATATGGAGGACGATTGAATCATTAAATTGGTTGACTGAAAACCATTGGCAAGATCTAGATTAATCGCGTTCATCTCAGCTAGCCTTTTATAAAAAGGCTGAGATTGTATGAATTGCTTTAAAGCACTTAATAAAATAGGCAAACCAATAATAATGAACCAACGGATATTTTTAAGAAACGGAACTTTTTTCATGGAATGGTACAAAGACCAATAGAAAAGTGCCCAAACAGATAAATAAACCGTTCCAATTGTCACGCTTAAATTGATTAATAAAATATCTCGTATCCCTTGAAAGTCGTTTACCAATTCAAGATCCGATGAATTAAGTAGCACTAGCCATGCAATGATACTTGTGAGAGCAAGAGATACAAGAAAATAAGTGAATCCTCCTAACAGCTTAGCTAAAAATAGCTTAGCTCCACTGTTTGGGTTATGAAGCCAAAGCTGAGTTTTCGCTTCAACATTTAAAGATACTAAAACGATGAGCGGTAAATAAAATATGTGCATAAAGAGCGCCATTATCGTGAACACTTCAAGATAGCTATTATCACTAGACAGTATTAAACCAACAACAAAAATTGAAAATAGGAACAATAACCCTGAAAAAAAGGTAGATCGAGAAAGTAACAATTCTTTCTTATACAAACCTCTCAGTTCCGTCAAATTGATTACCTCCAGTACGTGGTAAAAGTATTATTGTTTTAGTGTTCTAGTTACATAGTACACTAAAACAAACTGAATTACAATAGCTTCCATTCCAAAAAACTTTTTTTGGGCTGTAGGAATTTGTGCTTTACGTGCATTCATTAAGATCATTCATTATACTGAAAGTAAATCAGACATTTGAGGTGAAAAAATAATGAAATTGTATATGAAAGAAGGCAACGTTGAAGGTTTAAAGAAAAAGTTAGAGGAATATTCTGAAGAATCAATGCTTCTTTTTCAAAATGAAGATAAGGCCTTGTTAATTCATGAAACAGATGGAACTAGTGTGTTCGTCGATACTCGTCAATATGAAATTTTAGATGCTGTTGGAGAACTTGGTGGTGGCTTTGTTGTTTGCAACAATATTCCGGTAACAGAAGATGGCCGTCCAATCTTCGAAGAACGTTTTCAAAACCGTGCTCGTTTAATCGAAAAGGAACCTGGATTTGTGGCCATTCGTGTTCTCCGTCCTCTCTCTGATGATACATATGTCATTATGACACTTTGGGAAAACGAAGAAGCCTTTAAAAACTGGCAACAATCAAAAGCATACGAACACGCCCATAAAAAGAGAGGCACTACAGAAGGAGTTGACCAACAAAAGCAAATCTTCCCAAGACCATCATTTGTGACGACCTATAAAATATAGGGCCTGTCCCTCAACGCGTTAAAGCGTTGAGGGACAGGCACCAAACATCGAGGGGCAGACCCTAATTTAATAGTTTTTCAATATCTTGTTCCATGTCGACTGGTTCTTCAGATGGCTCAAATCGTTTTACTACGTTACCATTTTGGTCAATGAGAAACTTGGTGAAATTCCATTTAATTTCGTCCCCTACTAACCATTCAGGATGTACTTCCGCAATTTTCATCTTTAATAGTTTTTCTGTAATGTTTGATTCGTCAAATCCTTTAAATGGTGCTTCCTTCTTTAAATATTGAAACAGTGGATGAGCATTTTTTCCGTTTACTTCAACTTTCGAAAACATTGAAAAAGTTACTCCATAATTCATTCGACAAAATGCAGCAGCTTCCTCATTTGTTCCTGGTTCTTGATTTGCAAATTGATTGCAAGGAAACCCCAGAATTTCAAGTCCTCTATCACGATATTTAAGATAAAGCTTTTGTAAATCTTCAAATTGTGGAGTAAAACGACACTTACTTGCTGTATTAACGATTAGCACTACTTTCCCCTTAAATTCAGATAAAGAAACCTTTTCTCCATTTACTTTTTTCACTTCAAATGTATGTACAGACAATTAAGTTCACCCTCTTTTATAGAAATATTATTATTTTAAAATCATTATAATTAAGATGAGATTCTTTTGTAAAAAGATTTGCTTAAATGGGGCCAGTCCCCTGCTTTTTTAACACTTTAAATGAACGGGGGCCTGGCCCCACAAAAGCCGTTTTTTCGTCCTATTGAGCCGAAAATTCGTCCCAATTTTAACCAGATCCCTTCTAGTAATCTAGCATTAAAGCGTTTTCATAGTTGGCACAAGATTTGCATTATTAAAAAGTGAAAAGACTTTGAAGGGGGATATGAAGAAAATGAAAGCTGCTGTCGTAAATGAGTTTAAAAAGGCATTAGAAATTAAAGAAGTAGAAAAGCCAGCATTAGAAGATGGGGAAGTGTTAGTCAAAATCGAGGCGTGTGGTGTTTGTCACACCGATTTACATGCTGCTCACGGCGATTGGCCAATCAAGCCAAAGCTCCCTTTAATTCCTGGTCATGAAGGAGTTGGAATCGTTGTTGAAGTGGCAAAAGGAGTAAAATCCATTAAGGTTGGAGACCGTGTTGGAATTCCGTGGCTATATTCAGCATGCGGTGAATGTGAATATTGTTTAACAGGTCAAGAAACCCTTTGTCCACACCAATTAAATGGTGGTTATTCAGTTGATGGTGGATATGCAGAATACTGTAAAGCACCTGCTAACTATGTAGCAAAAATACCAGAAAACTTAGATCCAGTTGAAGTAGCACCAATTCTTTGTGCTGGTGTAACAACGTATAAAGCGTTAAAAGTATCCGAAGCAAAGCCAGGAGATTGGGTTGCCATTTATGGTATCGGTGGACTTGGTCATATTGCTTTACAATATGCAAAAGCAATGGGATTAAATGTCGTAGCTGTTGACATTAGTGACGAAAAATCAGAGCTTGCTAGACAATTAGGTGCAGATATTACAATTAATGGTTTAAAAGAAGATCCTGTCCAATCAATTCACGAACAAGTTGGTGGTGTACAAGCAGCCATTAGTGTAGCTGTTACGAAAAAAGCATTTGAGCAAGCCTATCAATCAGTTAAACGTGGAGGCTGTCTCGTTGTTGTAGGTCTTCCACATGATAACCTACCAATCCCAATATTTAATACCGTTTTAAATGGAGTTACGATTAAAGGTTCTATTGTCGGTACTAGAAAAGATATGCAAGAAGCATTAGATTTTGCTGCTCGTGGAAAAGTTCGACCAATTGTTGAAACAGCTTCATTAGAAGAAATTAATGATGTCTTTCACAAAATGGAAAACGGCCAAATAAAAGGTCGTATCGTACTAAAAATGAAGGAGGAAGAATAATGAGCTCAGTAGTAACTCCATTAAAAAATAAAGTAGAACAGTTTTTACAAGGAAAAAAGAAATTATATATCAATGGTGAATTCGTAGAAAGTGTTTCAGGAAAAACATTTGAAACAGTTAACCCTGCTACAGGTGAAACGTTAGCTACCGTTTATGAAGGTGACAAAGAAGATATCGATCGGGCCGTAAAAGCGGCAAGAGAAGCTTTTGACCGCGGTCCATGGTCAAAAATGAGCGCAGCTGAAAGAAGTAGAATTATGTATAAGCTTGCAGATTTAATGGAGAAACATCAAGAAGAGCTTGCTCAGCTTGAGACACTTGATAATGGTAAGCCAATTCGAGAAACAGCTAATGCAGATATTCCACTATCTATTGAACATATGCGTTATTATGCCGGCTGGTCGACAAAAATTGTAGGACAAACAATTCCAGTGAGTGGATCATATTTTAACTATACACGTCATGAGCCAGTTGGAGTAGTTGGTCAAATTATTCCTTGGAATTTCCCATTACTAATGGCTATGTGGAAGCTCGGAGCAGCCCTTGCAACAGGTTGTACGGTTGTACTAAAGCCAGCAGAGCAAACTCCACTTTCAGCATTATATTTAGCAGAATTAATAGAAGAAGCCGGGTTCCCACCTGGAGTTGTAAATATCGTACCGGGTTTTGGAGAAACAGCCGGTGATGCTATCGTTAAACATCCTCTTATAGATAAAATTGCCTTTACTGGGTCAACGGAAGTCGGAAAATTGATCATGCAAAACGCATCGAAAACCTTAAAACGAGTTACGCTCGAATTAGGTGGTAAATCACCGAACATTATTTTACCAGATGCTGACTTACAAAAAGCAATCCCAGGTGCTTTAAACGGTGTTATGTTCAACCAAGGACAAGTATGCTGTGCAGGAAGCCGCGTATTTATACAGAAAAAACAATATGATAATGTCGTCGCAGATATGGTCTCTCATGCCAAATCTATTAAACAAGGATTTGGATTACAAGAAGATGTCGATATGGGACCACTTGTTTCAGATGAACAACAAAAACGGGTACTTGGCTATATTGAGAAAGGACTCGACGAAGGGGCAGAACTGCTTACAGGTGGACAAAATCCTTTTAAACAAGGATATTTTGTTGAGCCGACCATTTTTGCAAGTGTCGATGACTCCATGACGATTTCAAAAGAAGAAATTTTTGGTCCAGTCATTGCAGCTCTCCCATTTGAGGATTTAGATGATTTAATAGAACGTGCTAACAATACGAATTACGGCTTAGCTGCTGGAGTATGGACACAAGATGTTGCCAAAGCTCACTATATTGCTAATAACTTAAGAGCTGGAACCGTCTGGGTAAATTGCTATAACGTTTTTGATGCAGCTAGTCCGTTTGGTGGATATAAAGAATCAGGAATCGGTAGAGAAATGGGCTCTTATGCTTTAAATAACTATACAGAAGTGAAAAGTGTTTGGATTTCGATTAAATAACAACATGGCTGTCCCGGGGCCAGGCCCCACAACTGGGACAGCCCTTGTCAATTAAGAGGAATTTCCTCCTTCATATAGAATTATTTATGAAAAAAATCACAACAAATTAGGAGGAAGTATGAAGATTCACAAGTTTGTCATGCCTGAAATTATTTTTGGAAATGGAGCAATTGATCAAGTTGGGAATAGCTGTTTAAGACTCGGAGCATCAAAAGTATTCATTGTAAGTGATCCCGGAATATCAGAGGCCGGCTGGTTAGAAGTAGTTATTAATCGTTGTAAAGAAGCTGGCTTACAATACGAAACGTTTATCGATATTACTGTAAACCCAAAAGATACAGAGGTTGATAAAGGTAAAGATCTCTATTTACAGTCCGAATGTGATGCTGTTATTGGAATTGGGGGAGGGAGTGCGATTGATGCTGCTAAAGCGATTGCCCTCCTTTCAACAAATGATGGAAAAATTCATGATTATGAAGGTGTCGATCAAATTAAAAAACCTCTTCCGCCACAAGTGATGATACCGACAACAGCTGGCTCAGGCTCTGAAGTATCGCAATTTTCTATTATTTTAGATACAGAAAAAAAGAAAAAAATGTCCATTATTTCAAAATCCCTGATTCCAGATATCGCTATCATTGACCCAGAAACACTGATTACAAAAAGCTCTCATTTAACAGCATCAACTGGTATCGATGTTTTAACACATGGAATTGAAGCTTATGTTAGTTTAGCAGCAACTCCATTAACAGACGTTTATGCAAAAAACTCCATTTCCCTTGTCGCCAAATATTTGCGACCTTCAGTTGCCTCTAAATTAAATAAAGATGCTAAAACAAACATGGCTATGGCTAGCCTGCAAGCTGGAATTGCTTTTTCCAATGCAATATTAGGAGCTGTTCATGCCATGTCTCATGCGGTAGGTGGAAAATACCCTATTTTACATGGTGATGTTAATTCAATTTTACTGCCATATGTCATGGAATATAACTTAATCGCTAATCCACAAAAATTTGCACATATCGCTTACCAGCTCGGATTAAATGCTAATGGGATGACTCCAATTGAAGCTGGGAAAAAAGCCATTGAATTTGTAAAACAGCTCATTGATGACGTTGGAGCACCAACGAAATTATCCGAAATCGATGTAAAACAAGAAGAGATTCCTGAAATGAGTTTTACAGCTCTTCATGATGCGTGTATGATTACAAACCCTCGTGATGTTACGGTTGAAATCATCGAAGAACTTTTTAGAAAGGCTTGGTAACCATGCTATTACAAGATAAACAACATTTGATTAATAAATTAACAGGTGTTCAATCTTCGAAAAAAAGCTATTACAATGAAATGAAAATTATGGTCAAAGAGTTAAAAAAGAAAAATATGCAATTAGAAGTAATCAATGAGGTAACGAGAAGCTTTAATATTGATATGTCCATGGATGAAATGCTTAAAAACATTTTTGAAAAGCTTAAAAAGTTTTTTCCTCTTGAACGAATTAGTTTATCTTTATATGAAAATGACACTTTAATGTTATCCAATGTATACCCTCTTCATTCCATCTATTATCCTATTGGTTTCGTTTTTCCAAAAAAAGAATCTTTATATTGGAATGCTATTCAATCATTAGAAAAAATTTTTTATCAATTGAATGAGGATTCTTCATTTTATGTAGAAAAAAAAGGATATCAATCGCTCTGTATTGAAAGTGCATTAGTAATTCCTCTTTTAAGCAAGGAAGTAAGAATTGGTGTATTAAGTATTGGAATGAAAAAGGTTAGTCATTTCGATGATTACGACTTGTCCTTTTTCCAGCAGCTTTCCGACCAAATTGCAGTGTGTATTGAAAATGCTCGACTTTATCAAAAAGTGTTAACAAACCAAAAGGAATGGGAAGAAACATTTCGTGCTGTATCTGACATGATTTTTATTACCGATTTATGCGGAAAGGTTTTACGAACAAATGATGCAGCCAAAGCATATTTTCAACAGGAATTCATCTATCAACCTATTCAAGACGTTTTAAAAATAGATGAAAAAGAATTCCAAAATAAATACCTTTCTACTAATCAGAATATTTATAAAGAAATTCATCTTGAAAATAATGTTTTTGAATTTCGCTCCTTTCCAATCGTCAATACGAATCAAGAAGCTTATGCTTTTATTATTTATATCAATGACATTACAGAAAAACGAAAAATTGAGGCCCAATTAGTCCAATCCGCTAAGCTAGCAGCTATTGGAGAAATGGCTGCAGGGGTTGCCCATGAATTAAACAACCCTTTAACAGCCATTCTCGGAAATTCACAACTATTATTAAGAACTATGAAAGAGCAGAACAGTTCTTATAATCTATTAAACGATATTTTTTCATGTGGGAAACGATGTAAAGCAATTATTCAGAATCTATTAACCTTTTCAAGACAAGATGAATACTTGTTTGAAGAATGTTCAATCAACGAGGCAGTTGAACAAGTGTTAAGGATCGTCGGGGACCAAATTCAACAGCAACAAATTACCATTCAGAAAAAGTTGAACGAATCAATCTCCCCTTTTTTAGGAAACAGTCAGCAAATTGGGCAAATCATTTTAAATCTATTAATCAATGCAAAAGACGCTTTAGAAGAAAAAAGCATTGAACAAAAGACGATCCAAATCGAAACAAAAGAAACTATGGAGGACGATCAAAAATGGATCATACTTTCTGTTCAAGATAATGGAATTGGAATCCAAAAGCAATTCCTTCAAGAAATATTTAACCCATTCTATACAACAAAAAGACCAGGAAAAGGTACGGGATTAGGACTTTCTGTTAGCTTAGGTATTGCAGAAACACATGGAGGTTCAATTTTAGCCAAAAGTGAGTACGGAGAAGGTAGTGAATTTATTTTAAAACTCCCAGCAAAGGAATGACAAAGCATGGAGGTTATGACCATTGAAAAAAATTTTAATCATTGATGATGAACGAGAAGTAGGTAATTTTTTCAGTCATTTACTAGGCGAAAAAGGATATTCTGTTAAAGTTGGATTTTCCGGAGAGGATTTTCAAGCATTCATTCAAAACGATGTATTTGATTTAGCCCTAATTGACGTAAAACTTCCAGATACAAATGGATTAGAATTACTAAGACAGTTAAAGTCAATGCAACCTGGTTGTCAAGTCGTCATCATGACCGGATATAGTACGGTTAAAACAGCAGTTGAAGCTATTAAAAACGGAGCAAGTGATTATATTGAAAAACCCTTTGATGATATAAGCGAACTAGAGCAAACATTAGAAAATTTATTAAGTAGTAAAGATCATTCTTCATCTAATCCAGATAAGCTGGCGGATACTTTAGGTTTTGTCATTGGAAAAAATAAAGAGATGAATGATTTAGTTAAGCTTGCAACTAAGATTGCAAAGAAGAACATTAATGTATTAATAGAAGGAGAAACGGGAACTGGAAAAGATGTACTTGCACATTTTATTCATAGTATGAGCTTAAGATACGAACAGCCTTTTATTCGAATCAACTGTGGAGCAGTTTCCGAGACTTTATTAGAAAGTGAGTTATTTGGCCATGAAAAAGGTGCTTTTACAGGAGCAATTAAACAGAAAAAAGGAATCTTTGAAGTAGCAGATAACGGAACGTTATTTTTAGATGAAATTGGAGAAGCAACCCAAACCATTCAAGTAAAGCTACTGAGAGTACTTGAAACCGGGGAATATATGAGAGTAGGCGGTGAATCGATTCGTAAAACCAATACACGTATCATTGCCGCTACAAATAAAGATTTAGCAAAAGCGGTTCAAGAAAATACGTTTCGTGAAGATCTATTATATCGTTTGGATGTCGTTAAATTAACGATTCCTCCTCTACGAAAAAGAATCGAGGATTTACCATTATACTTGGATTACTTTTTAAAGAAACTTGGTGCTACTCATCTAAGCTTTTCTGATGAAAGTCTTTCCTATATGAAAAATTACGAATGGCCAGGGAACATTCGCGAATTATTTAACATTGTAAAAAGAGCTGTAACATTAGCTGATGAAGAAGAAAACATCATTACTGCCAAGTATTTGCCTGAAAAACTAAAAACAAATAATGTTATGAACCAAAATGAATGGAGCTTTGAAGAAGAAGATTTAGAGGTTTATTTAAAAGAATGGACCAACCACATGATCTCCTTATGGAAGCAGGACAACCAAATAGACCTTGAAAATATCTTAACTTCTGTCAAAGAAGTTGAAACCCAAATCGGCCGCTCATTCGCTATCAAAATGCTAAAAAAACACGCCGGAAACCGCAAACAAACAGCCGAAGCCCTAAACATCACCACACGCAAACTCAAATACATACTAAATGAGAAAGGAAAAAATGGAAATGGGGGTCTGTCCCTCAACGCGTTAAAGCTTTGAGGGACAGGCCCCAATAATCCTGCGCCATATAGGTTTTAAATCCACAAGATTCATATAGTTTTAAGGCATTACTGTTATTAGCTTGTACTTCTAAATGTGGTTGAAATCCTGCTTCTGTTTCTTGCAATACAAGTTGCTTTAATGCTTTTCTGCCAATTCCTTTGCCTTGATATTTCGGATACACAGAAAAACCATAAATCCATGACTCGCCTTGGTGCCTGTAAACACGAACCTTCCCGACAACTTGATGATCCTGTTCAATCATATAGCAAGTCTGTGTATTTTCCTGTTTGAGTTGCTCATGATATTTTCTTGCCTCTTCTAAAAGAAAGCCGAAGCACTGTACATCTAATTGAATTTCATGTTCAAGATCTTCCGGCAATGCTTCTCTTAATTTAATTCCATCCTCTTGATGTATTTCACATGCTTCCCATCTCATCTGGTATTCACGAAAAGTAAACTCGCACGGGACTTTTTTAAGAAAAGCATTTCCCGATTCAGAATTACTAGGTGTATTCAATAAAACTTGTCGAACATTTCGAGTTGCTACTTCCTTTTTTGCCTCTTCTAAAAGCTGTGTAAAGATACCTTTTCTACGATAATTCGGATGCACCATACCACAAATTTCAATCTTTGTACCAAAACCGTATAGCCCCAAAAACCCAACAAGCTCATTATTTTCATAATGAAAAAAGTCATTTATTTCATGATCATGACGATTTTCAAGCATATCCCAGTTTAACTTTAATTGAATATGGTCTTCTTTTTCACAAAAATCTTGAAGCTTTTTAATATCTTCTAATTGTTTACGAGTTAGCATGTATGTCCCCCCTTTTAATGACTTCCTATAAAGGATGAAGTCGTTTCCCAAGACATTGACCAAAAACTATGTGTTAAGATTATTTTTGTTATAAGTTACTTCTGAAAAAATAAAAACAACTATTGAACTTACCCCCAATATCAAAGCATTTATATAAGGCATGAAAAGATCTCCTAAATCTCTAATTTGTTGTGGTGGAAACAGAGTAATCCCTATAAAAGCAAAAATAATAAAGAAAATTCCCGTACTAAAAGAAACTTCTTCAGTTTTAATTAGATGAAATGTTTAGATTTTTTACATTTTAAATCCTCCTATTACAATTCAAAATGAAATGATTACTGAAAAAAACAATCTAGTAAGTTTGAAGGCTATCTAAATAAAGGTTTGTGTTCTTCGGGTACAATTCGTACATCCTGTATTTCGTATTTTTTATTTGGAGTTAGGTAAAGTAAGACCATTTCACCATTGTCAAATTCTAAAAGCTGATAGGTCTTAAAGCTTGTACCTGCACTCATTATTTCATTTACTTTTTTTAATGTATTTTCAGAAATATGTTGTTTGCGTCCTTCTGCAAACAGAGTTTTCGTAAGTGTATAATCTTCAGTACTCACTGACTCCTTAAATTTCATTCCAACATCAACAGGGCCTTCTTTACTCTTTTCAAAATAAATTATGAATGCTAAAAAAATATTTAAACATATAGACAAAACGATTACGATGTTTTTATATTTCAAATCATTTCCCCTTCCCTTTGGATTTGTAACCAAGATCTTTAAAGCACCTTTAAAAAGCTAATATATAAAAGCTTATCTTCTACTTTTGGACTTTTTCGTATACGGTAATCTTGAACTCGGCTGTTTTCGAATCCATTTTAAATATTTTTTGATTTTCTCATTTTGCCGGAGGGTTTCAATCGTTGTGAGGCCAAGTACGACAATTTCTTTATTTGTAAACAAGGCATGAATTTGCTTATGACAAGGGATACATAAATAAGCCGTTGGCAAGAAAGTGCCTCCCTCTTCCTTTGGGGTAAGATGATGAACCGTTGTTTTCACATTTTCACGTTTACATAACTCACATGTAGTTGGATTTTGCTTTGGCATTAGAAAAACCCTTTCTACGGGGACTGTCCCCCACAACTTTAATATGTAAAAGCAGCAAGCATACAACCTATTAATTTCGCAACTAAATTCTTTAATTCCTGTAAATCATCAATTACAAAATCAGCTTGAGCAAGCTCCTCTTCTTGTGCAAAATTGAAGTTACAACCAATAGCTGTATAGGCCGTTGGATTTTACGGCACAAATATCGGATAGACGATCACCAGTGACAGCGCCTTTTTGAATTTGATAATTATTAATAATAGTTTAAACTAAATTGGCTTTATCTTACGTTTTATATGTGGATTGGGACCTTTTATTGAATAATAAACCGTTCACATATCTTTTTCATATATCATTTCTCGATCCCATTTTACTAATGCTTCCATAACAATTGAAATAAGAACCCCCATGATAAAACCATTTGAAACGATAGGCTGAAGAAAAGCTGGTAAACTTCGAAAGAGCTCGGTTTCCATATTCATTATTGATAAACCTACTAAAACAGGAATTGCTAAACGATGAATAGTAACAGAATTAAATAGATATCCATTTAGGCTTTTTAGGGAAGTTCCAAAAAGCTGCAAGTATGCGACAAATAACACTGCGTTTCCTACTGTAATAGGCATTGACGCAAATAAAGCTCCTAAAAACGGAATTACACCCATCAAGGATAGTAATCCTCCGCCGATTATAAAAGGTTTTCGGTCAAAGATTTGTGTGCTTTCTAAAAAACCAACGGAAGAAGTAAACGGCGCATAGGAAACAAGACCAAATATGGCTGCTAATATCGAATACATACCTGTTAGTAAATATGATCGATTAAAATGACTTTTAGTTATTTTTGCATTTAACAAATTCGCTACTGTTTGAATAGATGCGTTAGTGTTGATTAAATTAATGAAACTTGCTAAAAAGGTTACCGAAATAATACCGATATGTAAATTTGGAGTTCCAAATGGGAAAATTAATATATCCATAGTTGTATTTGCATTAACATTTATCACTTCTTCTTGTGGAAATAGAATGATATAGAATATCCAACCAACTATCATTCCTATTAAAATTGAAAAATTACTTATTGATTTTGGTCCTTTTATTTTTAACAAACTAACTAGAATAACAATACCAATTGAAAATAAACTTACCGGTACGTCAACTGTCCCATCATGTGATACCTTTATCATTCCTTCAAAAAATATTTGAATAAGCTGAAACGTTAACAAAAATAAATAAACACTCATCACCATTGGTGTAAAAACCTTATGTAAAAAGGTTAAGAGATTCAGTGCTCCTAAAATAAAAACAACTGCTCCTGCTAACAGCATACCTGTAGCTATTCCACCACCAATGGAGGAAAGACTCATGCCTAAAGATGAGGCTGTTACACTTAAATTCAACATTAATCCCCACATGACACCAGAATGTCCCTCCATCAGAGGAAAACGATGCCCGATTAATCCTTGTAGCATACAAGCAATTCCTGTAATGATAAAAGAACTTCGGAGAATTGCAGCAATTTCATGTTGAGGTAATTCAAAAGCTGTTCCAACAGAAATGGGTACCACAACCGTATTCGCAAAAATAAAAAACAACCATTGCAGGGATGCAAACATAGTCATAGTGCCTGTCCCCCACTACGTTAATGTGTAAAAGTAGTAATCAAACGACCATTAATTTTGCAACTAAATTCTTTAATTCCAGTAAATCATCAATCACAAAATCGGCTTGAGCAAGCTCCTCTTCTTGTACAAAATCGAAGTTACAACCAATAGCTGTAAGGCCGTTCGCTTTTGCGGCACGAATATCAGAAAGGCGATCACCAACGACAGCGCCATTTTCAATTTGATATTTATTAATAATAGTTTGAACCAAATCGGCTTTATCTTGCGTTTCGATTTGTTCAATACTAAACGTTTCGGTCACCCATTGATCTAAATTGTAAAAGTGAACAATTGCCCTTAAATATTCCGTAAGACCATTACTGGCAATAAAAATTGGGTGTCCACTGTTTTTTAAGTAATGAAAAAGCTCTTGAACATGTGGGTATAAAGCACCTTTTCCAAGATTAATATTTTCAATTAATTTGTAATGAAAAATATCATTTGCTTGAGAACGTACGTCGCTAGAATGAGTAGGTAACAACTTTTCCCAAACAACTGGCAAAGGAACCCCCATTATTTCACGATATTTTTCAATTGGAGTCTCCTTATCCCACAAATTTAACTTTCTTAAATGTTGGAATGTATCATCTAAGGAACTTTCTAAAATTTTATTCGTTTGAAAAAGCGTACCGTCCATATCAAAAATGAATGTGAAGGACATGATAGACTCTTCCTTTCTTAATGGGGCCTGTCCCTCATCGTGTTAAAGCGATGAGGGACAGGCCCTGTTAGTTATTTAATTTAATTTTAATTGGTTCCATTTTAATTGGATCATTGAGACTTAGAATTCTAAATGGTACTAGTATAGAGAAATCTTTCATATCAAATTCTTCTAAATTCTCTATTTTAAAAGTAGATTGAAATTGTAGGTTTTCACGGTCGACAAGTTGTAATTGTTTGTTTTGAATAGCAAATTTAAGTATTTGCTCTTGATCTAGTTCACCATGTTTATCAAACTTTATTTGATTTGACTTAATCAGTTGAATCAAATCGGCAAAATTTTTGACAATATCTAAGCGAATTTGATTGGTATTTACGTTTTCGATTTGGTAGTTAATTGTTAATTCATTATCAAATAAATTCACATCATTTACAATCAATTTATAATCGAAACGATTACTTTTAATTACAAATGGAGTATTCTCTATAGATTTTAAAGTATCCTTCTCATATTTTCTTATTTCTGGATACACCATTAAATATTTGGAACCTTTATTAATTTTGCTATTAAAAAGCTCTCGTATTGTGGTTTCAGTCAAACCACTATGTTCATAAGATTCTATTACATTGATACTATTTTTTGATAGTCTCTCACCTTTATCATTAAAAACGGATATTCTAATTTCATCCTGTTTAGCGTCTTTTGGGATAATTGTTTTATATTCAAGCAGTGTTGTTGCTTTTCCTTTTATGATTGAGTTCATTTGTAAAGTGTATTGACCATCTTTAGATATACTCTCCGCTTGCATTGCCAATTTTTCATAAGGGGCTTTTTTAACAGGTATATCAAACTTCCATTCTCCATTCACACTACCAATAGATGTAAAGGTTAATGGTAAGGAAAAATTTTCAGGTAACTGGTAATACGGGCTATAAAATTCAATTGTTCCACCATATCCATTTTCAGTTTTAATTAAAGAAGATATTCTAGTTCCCCACTGTTTTTGTTCATCACCATTAAAAAGGTAATAGCTATAACTAGATTCAGGTCCATTACTTTTTTCACCGGATTTTATTGATACATTTTTACCATTCACTTCAAAAGTAATCCCAATAATGTTTCCATCATAGTAAGCACTTGTAATTGTCACATCTACACCATTGTTTGTGGCTTTTTCATTAATTTCTGTAACTAAATTACTTTTAAATAACTCTTTTCCTACAGACGAACCGACATTTTCATAGATGAAACCGATTATAGGTACTTTAGCTAACACTTGTGTCATAGGTGAAAAAACAAACCCTGATGCTAACATGAAAATTGCAGCGGCTGTAGGGAAAATACTAGCTTTAAGTACTATCTTTCTTTTTCTTATCTTCTTTGTTCTCCTCCCTTTCTCAATTCCATGAGTAATTGCAGTCATGACTTCTTTTTCTGGAAAATCAATGTTATTTAGTTGATGATTAAGCCATTCCTTGTCCATAATACTTTCCTCCTTCCAATATTTTTTTCAGTTCAATTTTTGCTCGATGAAGATATGTCTTTATTGTCCCAACTGGTTTGTCCATCACTTTGGCAATCTTCCGTAAAGGTAAATCGTGGTAATAAAATAGAATAATAACTGTTTTATAATGATCATTAAGCAGTGAAATAGCATAAGCTATGTCGATTTGATCTTCTATTCTTTTTGATTGATTTTGAGAAATAGTATTCAAAATAACTTCGTCAGATAAAATGAACTTCTTTTTCTTTCTTAGTAACTCATAAGCTGTCCGAATCAAAATTTTGGTAAGCCAAGTGCTAAAATATTCGGGTTGTTTTAACTGATTAATCGATATAAACGCTTTAAAAACAGTTTCTTGGAGTACATCTAAAGCATCTTCCTTATTCCGAACATATAGAAAAGCGGTTTTATATAATTTTTCACTTTCATTTTTAATTAACAACTCAAAGGCCTCTTCATCACCACTCATTGCTCTCTTCACAAGCTCTGTATGTATCATTGTGATCCTCCTTTCACCTATTAGAGTATTTTTCCAACGGGAAAGTTTCAAAAAAATATAGTGAAGTGGGGCCAGTCCCTCATCGCTTTAACGCGATGAGGGACTGGCCCCAAAATACGTCATATCAAAAATGAAAGCGAATGACAAAACTTTCACCCCAATAATGTTGTATTTTCTCTTTTCCAATTTTTTAATTAATAAATAAAATTTTACTATTCTATCTCATCAATTTCTTTATTATTATTTACAAATAAAACGGATATTCCAGTTCTTACTTTTGCAAGCCGTGGTAGACGATCCCATAAATTTCGATATTGTTGTATATCAGGTAAGGCAATACTATATTTAGCATTCGGGTCATTCATTCTTTGAAGCATTTCACCTAATATTGATAAAAAGTAGTTTACCCTCATAGCACCATGTGATCCACTACCTTTAACTTCAATTATCCACCTTTCTTTACCTTTAAATGCATCAATATCAATACCTTGACTTCTTCCCCAAGCAACATCTGTAATCCACCCTTTAGAGATAAGATAATTATTTATAACTTCTTTAATTTCATCCTCTGATATACCTTCTAAATTAGAAGAATTAAATTCTTTATTTTCTATTTTCACATCCCCAATGTAGTTTCTTATTAAACCATCATGTCCTTTTATTCGTTTAACAAGGCCTTTTGCCTCCATATTCCTACATGTTATATTAATACTTTGCTGTGGTTCTCCTTTTCCCTTTATCCTATCGGTTATTTCTCTATCAGTTAAACCATCGTTAATTTTTAGTAGTTCAATAATCTGTTCCTTTAAAGTTGACACTTTTAATTCACCTCTTTACCCGTTTTAGACACTTTTATACGTTAAACAGTTGAGGGACATACCCCAAAATAGTAATGCCGATGCCTTCCACAGCCTGGATTAAATGGTACATGGCATTCAGGGCATTGGTATTGACAATTAAAGTACTCTTCAATTGTTAGTTCGGTACCGCAGTTTCCGCAAAGAATGGCTTTTTCATTAAATAATTCTTGAGGCCATACTTGGTGGTTTCCACAGCCTTCTTCTTCGTGACATTCATAGCATGGGTAATACGTTTTACAACAGTAAAACTTGATCGCAATGACATCAACATCTTTATGGTAATGCTCGCAGCGTGTTTTATCGTCGATTACTTTTCCTTTTACTTCAATTCCATGAATGTTCAACTGCTACCGCTCCTTTCTCCTGCAGCATTTTCCACTTCCCATCATTTAATTCTCTACTATTTGAAAAAAAACTTTTATTTACTTCATACACTTGTCATAATGATTATGAACCAATTTGGTAAAGAAGAGGGAAATTGATACCTTCTATTCGTAAAACCCTAGACGAATTTTTATCTGAACAAAAAGAACGTTTGACTGAAAAAACTTATAAAGGATACGAATCTGTTATTGAATTATTTACAATCTCTCTAAATGGAAATGGACACACCTCCTTAGATGGAGATGAACATGAAAAGCTCTTTCAGGCAATGGAAAATGGAATCGAGTTTATCGATATATTTGGTGTTGAAAAAATAACTTATCCTGCTATCCATGAATTTTTAGGATATTTTTTAATTAGAAAAGCGATGGTTAGTGAATCTTTCTTAAAAACAACTGGAACGGTCATGAAAAAATTAGTGAAATGGCTGTATGATCAACAATACATTTCAAAAGAAGAATTCGAAGAGCAAATAGAAATCGTAAATGAATTAAAAGACGATCTCCCTCTAGTTGAGAGAGTTGGAAGATTACTATTTGAACTACACAAATTCTCAAGTATCGCAGAAGAAAATTTTGAAGAGTATGGAGAGGATTACTTTACCATCACAAAGGTGGAAAAAGGGAAGCTTTGGCTACAAGGTGACTTAAATTTAGACTCAGAAATCGGGCCGGTTATTGTTACAGAAGAAATAAGCTCTTTATGTAAACCAGGATGGCAAGTATATTTATCACTCGGACTGAAAAAAGGAAAATGGTACATCCTTGAGCCATGAAATGTTTATCCATAATTTTTACTAAATCAAAAATTCATTTGTACCCTAATCTACTTTCCCACACAGATCTTTTTGGGATTTGGTTTGGTCAACAATAATTTACCAACATTTCAAAAATATCAAATCATCTTTTTAACCGTGTAAAACTATTAAAATCTCTTATGAAATTAGACTCCGAAAGTTGAGTACTATATTAATTTGTCGTATTTTACAATGAACTCCATAAATGAGCCGTTACATAATTTAATAAATGGAGGGAATACAATGGCTAGTATTATACCACTTATAGTTATACTCTTTTATATTATTCCAGTACTATTTATCATTTGGTTTTTAATTAAATATCTTCAAAGTCAAAATGAAAGAAATATGATACTTAAAGAGATCTCTCGAAAACTTGATATAATCATTACAAACGAAAAAGAAATGTAGTACTTGCAAAAAAATACTGACACAGTGATTATTGATTATAAGTACGCCTTAATATAAATAATTCTCTTATAAATGCACCAACACCTCCTGAAAGAAAAATAATTAAAAAAACATTTATTAATCTGATAAACGGGTATGGTGACAGAACAGCTTGAATAGCAGAGGTAACAATCATGATGCCAAATATTATAGAAGCAATAATTAAGTATTTGGGGGAGCTTTTTTTCACATCATTCACATCCGATCATAAAAAATATTCATCCAAAATATTGTAACACTAGCTAGTGGCTAATGTTGGACATTTTAAAAATACATAGAAACAATTGATAAAATAGGTTCAAATACCTAACATAGTATAAATAAAAAACCAGACAAAAATTGTCTGGTTAAAGCTTAAATAGCAAGCTTAATGATTCCACCAATTAATAGCAGAATAGAACCTCCTAACAGAGCTACTTTAGTAAAATAATTGGATTTATGGAAAATTCTAATTAACATTGGGAAACCCCCCTTTGTTTAAATGACTTTCTATTATGTAATACGTTTAGAAATGAAAAAAGATTCAAATAAAAATTTTTTAGTACGAAAAAATCAAATTTTTCTCATTATATCTTTCAATTATATTTAAACATAGAGGTGACAGCTTTGACATCTGAAGAAACCCGTGAGCAATTACTACAACAACTTGAAGAAATACAAAAATGGGAAAAAGACCAAAAGGGACTCTGGTTTTGGGAGCGTTTTAGTCGCCTTCCCTTCAAAATTCTTGACAGGTTGACTCCCCAATTTATTCATCAAAAAATTGGTCAAGCGTTAGATGAAATCGGAAGCTATATACAAACAGGCGGGAAATATTTGATTAATGAAAAAAGCATTATCAAACGATTTGAGAAAAAGCTGAAACAGGAAAATCTCGAATTCTCCATAATTTCTGATCAACCCATTGCTTTAATGGACGAGGTGAGTAATGAGATTATTGCATCAAGAGCGAAAATCGCAATGACTCAAGGAGCGACAACAGGAATTGGTGGGCTTTTCACGTTAACGATTGATATTCCACTTATACTCGGTATTTCCTTAAAAACACTCCAAGAAATTGCCATGAGTTATGGCTATGACCCAAATGAAAAAAAGGAGCGAGTTTTTATCATAAAATGTCTTCAATTTGCCTCGTCTGATATTGTTGGAAAACGAGCCATTTTAGAAGAGCTTTCTGCTTATGATCACCCAGAAGGGAATTTGAATAAACAAACGATCTCTCAAGTTCAAGGTTGGCGTGAAGTGATGGCTAGCTACCGCGATAACTTCGGCTGGAAAAAATTATTACAAATGATTCCGATTGCAGGCATTTTATTTGGTTCATTTGTCAACAAGTCGATGATTGAAGACATTGGTGAAGCTGGCAAGATGCTCTATAAAAAGCGGAGAATTATGGAGCGATTAATGAAAGATGAGTCCCTTAGTTGGTAAAGTAGATTCATACTGTGCAATAAATCTTTTCGATTTTTGGAATTTGTAAATATTGTACTTAAAGTAAAGCTTCTAGTTTAGTGGAAGAAGGAGTTATGGATCTTAGAAAATTATTGAAGGAATAGCACTCGTTAGGTTTAATAGAAAGAGGCACTCCAAAACTCTTTTGAGTTTAACGAATGCCTCTTTTCATCTATTCACACTAAATTAGTTCTACCTAATTGTCAGTTTCCCTTTTTTACACTCTTTTTCTTTAAAAATCCCTTTTGTATTTTATGATAACCAGCTGTACTAAAAGGGCATACTTTAATACACTTTGCACAACCATAGTTTGCTGAGAAATATTTAATACACGTTTTGTAATCGATGCACGTCATATCTCCATTTTCATTTACTTGGGGTTCATTGTTGATTGCTTGAACTGGGCAACTTCGAACGCATTTTCTGCAATATGAACAAAAATCTCGGATCCATAGATGGGGATTCTCTTTCTCGACCGGAAACGTATCAATATTTGTATAAATGGTACTTATTCGAACTCGAGCTCCCGCATCAGGTGTGATTAAAAGTCCATGATATCCGATTGCTCCTAAACCTGCTAATTCACCAATTGCAACATAATCCATTTGCCCCCCCATCGCAGTACTTGGGTAGGCAGAGAACCCTTTTTTTCGAATAAATTCACACACTTTATTTGATATTACAGCCAAATCACCGTATCCTTTTGCAACTTCAGCAAAGCATTCAAAGCTGGGGGCAGTTTGGATTTTTTCATTTTCCATTTCAACGGTAAAAACAATTGCATTTTTATGTGGTATAGATTTTCCTTTAAATATTTGCTTCGAAGGTAAATCCTTTACGAATTTCACATCAAGTGCCCCTAAACTTTTAGCTAATTGTTTTATTTCCTCAAAAAATTCTATAGGAGCTTCTGTCTGTTTGGATGTAACTCTTTTACTATAGTACCGTTTACCTTGATACATTCCTTTCATTACTCTTGCCATTCTAGGCATAACTTTCATTTTTTGTGAAAACGTAAAGTTATTGATCGAAGTCTCATTCTTAGGGATTAATGGAGCAAAAGACCTGCGCGGCTTAGAATCATCAGCAGAATGAATAAGCTCTCCAAAATTTTTAGGCTTCTTTTCCATAAAATCTATGAGATCATCTAATAAAACTCTTTCCTTTTTCTCCTGTGATAATTCTGTCATTCCCAATCACCCCTCTTTCATTTTCTTTTTAAAGTTGCCTTGCTCATCTTGAGGTATTGGTTTTAAAGCTGAAATGAATATAATTAAAAGACTTATCCATGAAATATTAAATAGAGCTAGGATTGGACCATCAAAACTTAAAGTTTGTTCAAAATACAATAAGTTGCGAAGACCTTCTACACTAAATCTCATTGGTAGCCAAGAATGAATCCAGTCTCGGTAAAAGGAAGACATAAATTCAGGTGGCATTGATAAAAGTGGCATCCCAAAGAAAAAGAGTAAAGCGAATACTCCAATACCACCGAAACCAAACCAATTAGTTACCGCAGATATTAGTAAAAAGAAAGTTAAGTACGATAAGCTCATGAATATTGCTATATCCGTAAATTTAGGTATATGGAAGCCTAACCAACTGTCCAAAATTCCAGTTAATCCAAATCCAACAATAAAGGACAGAAGAATTCCAGAGAAAATTTGTGTGAGTTTTGATATGAGGCTTTCTCTTCTGTTTACAATGTTCATTTTCTTCATTGAAAAGAAGACAATAGCTGCACCAACAATGCTGCTCATCCAAAGTGGTTGAACGAATGAAACAGGTGCGTTCCCATTTGCACTATTTGTTCCAACTGCGTTAACATTTGTCACAGTTACAGTAAGGGGATCTACTAAAAGAGCAGCCTGCTTAGTTGGTATATTCCCCCCTTTCTTTTCAAATCCAGCAAGTAACTGCATTGAAACATTATGACTGATGTTTTCAGTAATTTCGGAAAGTATTTGTCTTGCCATTCTTGCGGCTGTAGCATTCATCCCCTCATTAATCAATATTTCCAAATTAGGTGAAGATGGTTTTGGTGTTAAAAGTGAAGCCTGCTTTTGACTAAAATCGTTAGGAATAATGAGTGCTGCATAATATTCTTTATTGTTTAAACCCTCTGTAACCGTGTCTCTATCTGATATAGTTATCCAATTAATAACAGCTTCTTCATTCGAGTCTTCTCTGGACATAGATTGAACTTTTTCAACAAGCACATTACCCATATTCAATGTCCCTTGCTTCGGAATTTCAACGCCTTTATCTTCGTTGACGATTGCAATCGGCATATTCTTTGGAGTAGGGTTAATAGATGGTACCAATGTAAGTGAGAAAATAAGAGCTACTGTAAGTACAAGTAAAGGTGACAATATTACTAATTTTTGTTTAAAGAATTTCATAAAACTCTTTACCTCCTTTTTAATGAACACTGTGTTGAATAATGACCACAGTATCTATTATAATTTATGTAACAGTAAATGCAATAAACAGTAATTTGCTTAATGTTTTAAAATCAACACATTCATATTCTTCTGTTTATAATCTCAAAAAAATTTTCAAAAGAGGGTGTGTAAAATGTCAAAACAAAAGATTGACCGTCGAATTGCTCGCACGAAAAGATTAATTCGGGAGGCACTAGCAGCATTGATAGAGGAAAAGGGGTTTGAATCGATTACAGTAAGTGATATTACATCTAAAGCAGATATAAATCGTGGCACCTTTTATTTACATTATCAGGATAAATTTGATTTATTAGAGAAATGTGAAAGCGAAATTTTCCAAGAAATCGAAGACATTGCAAAGGATATTAAAGTGGATGATTTAAGGAAATTCAGCAGGAATCAGAAGCCGCTTGCTTATTCAGTGAAGCTACTTGAATACATTAAAGACAATGCTGCTTTTATGAAAGCAGTTCTTGGACCAAATGGAAATGTTACCTTTCAAATTAAGCTAAAGGAATATATTAAAGCAAATATCGGGAAGGTATTTTTAAAGGAAGCAGAGGCAAATGAAGATAGGATGAAAGTACCTAGAGAGTATTTACTTTCTTATATAGTTTCAGCCCACTTAGGTGTCATACAGCAATGGCTTCAAAATGAGTTAAAGGAATCTCCACAAGAGATTGCACAATATATCGGGATTATCACTGTAGAGGGACCGTTTCAAGCAAGTGGTTTTAACAAATAATAATATTGATTTATTATAGGTCAAATGAGAATTTTTAAATTTAAAGGTAAGATTATTTTAAAGAAAAACAACTAACAAAAAAGTCATTACTAACACAGTTCGCAAAAAAATGGAATATCAAACTTTTATCTCATTGAACATTTTTATTATCGACTTTCATGCATAAAAAATCCTCCTTTTGAAAAGGTAATAAGAAAAGCACAAAGCGCCCCCTTATAGGCGAAGTCCACTGGAGGACCCAAGAGGGGGCTTACGCCGCTAGAGCGTTGCCGAAGCAACCCAAGCCGATGGCGCTTTTTGCTAGACACCAAAATCCTTACAAAGGAAGCACTTTAACGCTTTATTGAACTTAAACTTTCTGTAACGATATAAAAAGGAGGAGAATCAATGGCAGATAAAAAGCGATACACTGTTGTCGGAACCGACATTGAAGAAGTCAAACGATTAAATAAAGAATCGGGTTTATCCTACAATGAAGTAAAAGCATTGCTGGCAAAGAAGTATCAAGAAAAGAAAGGTCCAAATTCATAAGAAAATGGACTTTTTGCGAACTTCTATTTTTTAGATAACAATTTAGGAATTATTTGTCTCTATATTTTGTAGGAATTTTTCTTTTCGTGCTATTTCGTGGTTTAGATCTTCAATTTCGAACTTGCTATCTATACACATTTACTATCTTTTTTATCTTCAAAAACAAATAACCCCACCTATCCTGTTAGGTGGGATCGACTAAATGATGTTTAAATGCATAAATGACCGCTTGAGTTCTGTCTTGAACTTCTAGTTTGCTGAGTATGTTACTGACGTGTGTTTTGACTGTTTTTAAGGCGATATAGAGTTCATCGGCAATTTCTTGATTCGTTTTTCCTTGGGCCATTAATAGTAAAATTTCCATTTCGCGCTTCGTTAATTCTTCGTGTGGCAGACGGTTGGAAGGGCGACGCATTTTGGCCATGACTTTATCAGTTACTTCTGGTTCGAGAACGGTTTGACCGTGGTATGTTTTACGAATGGCATCTGCGATTTCACTTGCTTTTGAAGTTTTTAACAAATAGCTTGTCGCTCCCGCTTCAAGGGCTGGATATACTTTTTCATCATCTAAAAAGCTTGTGACGATAATAATTTTAGCATCCGGCCATTTATCAATAATTTGTTTTGTTGCTTCAATTCCGTCCATTTCTTTCATGACTAAATCCATTAAAATGATGTCTGGACGAAGCTTGATGGCCATTTCAACCGCTTCTTTCCCATCCTCTGCTTCTCCGATCACTTCAATATCTGGTTGAGTGGATAAATAGGATGACACACCGATTCTGACCATTTCGTGGTCATCGACAAACAATACTTTAATCATCGTCTCCCTCCATAATCGGTATTTTCACTTCGAGTCGTGTGCCTTTTCCCGGAAGACTGACAACTTGAAGATTTCCACCGATTTCAAGTGCTCTTTCACGCATCGTTTGTAGACCGTATGAGGTGGTTTTCACTTCTTCCACATTAAAACCGACTCCATCATCTACGACACGTAAAATCGCAAATTGATCGCGAACGATAAACAACACTTCTAATGTAGAAGCCTTGGAATGGCGAAGGGTATTGGAAACCGCTTCTTGTAAAATACGAAACAAGTGATCTTCAATTCCTTTTTCTAAAGAACACGATTCCACTTTCCACTTCACTTCCATTGGCACTTTTTGTTTTAATTCAGCAAGCAGCTCGATCATTCCTTCCTTTAAGCTCTTCCCTTTTAACGGGACTGGTCGTAAATGAAGAAGGAGTGCACGCATTTCAAGCTGTGATTGATGGACCATTTGTTCAATCATTTTTAATTGCTTTTGGAATACAGGAGATGAAGCTTCCTCTGATTCATTAATCGCTGAAATTAACATGGAGGCGGCAAAAAGCTGTTGACTAACAGAATCGTGTAATTCTCTTGCCAATCGGCTCCGTTCTTTTGACACAAGCTCCTGCATTTTCTTTTCCTGTTCTTCGGCATTTTGATTAGCCAGCTTTTGAGCAAGCTTTGTTTGCTCTTGAAACTGCTCCTGCCATTTCTGGATTTTATATAAAATCTCTTCTACTTCGGCAATATGCTTTTCTTCACTCACTTTCTTCGGTGAGCTTGCTCTAAATTGTGTTAACGACCAGTTAATTGTTGAAAATTGCTTTTTCCAATACCAGCCGATAAAAAGCCCCATCGATATTCCTATGATGATCAGAATAAATAAAAGGGCTAAAATAAAGGGAATTCCGTAAGCTTTCACTGTCCACCATTCTGACCATTCCTCTAGTGGATACGAAATGAGATATAAGCCAATAACACCAATCACCATCGCCAATGCACAAAGGAAACCGAATAAGAGGTGACGCCCTATGACATTCATACCCGCTTCACCTCTATATGGCCAGCAAACATAGACGATACAATTTTTAATTTCTGTTCAGCTTTTGTATAGTCCGCTGTTTGATAAACGATGGATTCATTTAAAACACGTTCATTGATTTGTTCGAAAATTTCATAGGTTCCAACCACCATCGAGGAGTGCACCGACACTTCCATATCATATGGCACAAGCACTTGGACATTTCCAAAAAAGTGTCTTACGAAAACGAGTGCCTCTCCCTTTGGAAAAACGGTTTGACTTAAATCGATGATAACCTCACCAACAAACCCTTGGACGTTCACATCTTCCCATTCATAAATCTCTTGCGGTGTACTTTGACGACCGATGAATTTATTTTGAAAATAAGGCTTTTTTCGTAAAATCGTTGATGAAGTTTCTTCACTTTTTTTAATTTCTTCAACTTTGATATTCGATTGAGTTTTCTTTGACTTCACGTATTGGATAAAAAAATAAATGATAACGGAAAAAACAAGCCAGCGAAATGCCAATGTGTGAAAAATGGCGATAATGGCATTGACTAAGCTCACCCAAAAAACAATTTTTCCAATGAGCTTATGATAATATTTTTTTCCGATGTATATAAATAAAGCTGAAAAGAACAGAAAGTAGAGCATGCCACCATCTAAAAAAATTATTTCAAATAGCAATAGACTGACTGTGATGAAAAAAATCCATGACCAACCATCCAGCTTGTTGAACAATGACATCTCCTCCTTTCTGCTCTTTCTTCTTAGGTGTATTGTTACAAATAAGGTGCAGATACGTTCTGCAATCTTTACGAAAATCAATCCGTCTGAAAAATTTATGTGTACGTAAAGGCGTAGAAAGTTCTACGCCTATAGCATACCATGATTTGTTATTCGTTTGAAATTGTTTCTCTATTCTTTAACTCTTTTTCAAGTTGAGCAATTTTTGAATCAATTGTCGTTTCAAAATAGCGTGATTTTACTTTTCGTTCTAGTTCTTCTAAATAACGCTCCATTTCGGTAAAGCGTGAGAATGCTTTTTCTGTATATTTGTCATCCTCAAGCACTTTGTTCATGCGGTAGTGAGCGCGTGCTGTGTTTTCTCTTCCCATAAGTTCTAACTTTTTCACTTGCATATCTTTTAATTTATGCTTCATTTGTTCATATTTTTGCTCAAGCTGCTCTAGTTCTTTTGCCGCTTGTTCTTTTAATTGTGCGATTCTTTCTTTTCGTTCTTCATACTGCATTTGTTCTGTTAACGCAAATTCGTATAATTCTTGTGCTCCTGCCTCTTTTGCAACCGATGCTTGATGTTTACGCTTTTCAGCCATTTTTGCGGCTTCTTCGTATTCTTTTTCATATTGATGCTTCAACGTGTAATGACGCTCAACTAGCTTTTTTGCTTTTTCTACTTCTTGTTCACACTGACGTAAATACTGATTTAACATCGCCATTGGATTTTTTCGTTCCTTTTGCTCAAGTAAATCATGTAAATCTGCTTCCACTACATTTTTGATACGAGAAAATAAACCCATTTGACATTACCCCTTTCAGTTATTTTTTTGTAGCTTTTGCCACTCGCGTTCAAAATTCGTAAACGGATCGTCTACTTCGGGAGACTCTTTTTCCTTCTTCCAGTTTTTATATACATAATACATACCAACTAAAGCGACAAGCCCGACGATTGCTGGGACATTTGACAATGTGGCGATCAGCGCAATGACGGCAATAATCCCAAGCAATACTTTCACAAGCGTTTTGTCCGTTTTCATAAATTCCTTCAATGCGTAGTAGAAAATGACGGACGAAATAACGAGACCAATCATCGGTCCAATGTGGGCTATGAAGATACAGGCTAAAATAACCCCGATTGTTAATAGCAAGACTTTTTTCATTTTCGTTTCCTCCTTTCTTGATTTCATCTTACCTTTTCTACAAAAATGCTATAACGAGCTAGAGCTTGATTTTGGACTAAGACTAGAGACTTAGTTTTATGTATTCACTTTTTTGTTAAAATAAAATTTCTGTATTTGTTCCTAAAATTGTGAATTAGTGTTAATATGTTACAAGTGTAGTATTTTGATTGGAGGAATTTAGATGATTAGTAAAAAGCTAGTTTTCGCAGGAATGATGTCAATTGGTCTTTTATTAAGCGGTTGTGGAGCTGAAACAGCCAATCAATCGTCTGAAGGTTCAAACGAAACGCAACAAAAAGAAGAAAAGCTCACGGCAGAGGAAGTTTTAACAAAAGCAAGTGAAGCCGGAGAAGCGATTCAAAACTTTGAAATGGATATTAATATGGATATGACGATGGAAGCTGATGGTGAAACGATAAACACCAAATCGAAAATGCTATCACAAATGAGTGTTGATCCAATGTTTCTATATCAACAAATTGATATGACAATGGAAGATATGAATACAAATATGGAAATGTATATAACGCAGGATGAAATGTATCTTTATTCTCCTGAAGAAGGAGCATGGATTAAAATGCCAAACGAAGCTGGCGAACTCCTAACTCAAGCCCAAACACAACAAAACGCAATTCCAACGAAGCAACTAGAAGACATTCAAAAATTCACTGAGGATTTAACACTGACAGAAAAAGACAATACTTACGAAGTCGTGTTTGATGGTGATGGAGAAGCATTAAAAGAATTTGCTTTAGAAATCGCTCTACAAAATTTAGACCAAAGCCAAGCAGAACAGCTAAAACAATCAATGGACCTTGTCACATTTGAAGACATTATGTATCAATTATCCCTAAACAAAGAAACCTTCTATCCAGAAGCATTAATAATGGACTTAACGATGACAATTGAAGAAAATGGAACAGCAGTCAAAACGACTATCAACTTAGACACAAAATACAGCAAATACAACGAACTAACAAATCTAGTCGTTCCAGAGGATGTTCAACAAAACGCTGTCGAAATTCCAATGGAGGAAATGCCGGTAGAGTAATCTTAATGTATGTAAGCTTATTTCATCCTGATTGAAAAACAATAAAACGTCTAGGGCGCGTGCCCTAGACGTTTTTAATTTAGATAGTGTGGCCTGTGAGTAAAAATTTTAAAGTCCATTTCGTAAAAGATAGAATAGTAAGTAAAGAGCTACTGCACCAGCGAATGTAGCAACACCAATATGTCTTAACATGATATTTGCCCTTTCGTCCACATCTGTTTCTTTGAACATAGTCAAAAGGGCATATCCAATGCTAAAGAAAAATTGTACTAGTAAGTATGAGGTTAAAATATAAATAATGAATAAGAACATAATCTAGAATATCCCTCCGTTGTTCTCCAAAAAACTATGGTCTTTCATACTGATTTTCAGTCATCATTCCTTTCCTACTAAATCTTAACAAAAAATAGCAACTACCGCTTTCTAGAACGAATTCTTTGCTACGCCCATTACGTTCTTAACTGTTTAAATCTTGCTTCCCATGATTATGAAATAGTATCATATTCTTAATAGTAAAATTCAAAAATTAACCAAATATAAATTTATACCGGTAAATAAGGTGTCCATTTGGACTTAATAGGGAATCTGGTGAGAATCCAGAACTGTACCCGCAACTGTGAGTGTGGACGAAATAAGCATCAACCACTGTCATATGATGGGAAGGGGCTTAGAGTAGGATGACACACAAGTCAGGAGACCTGCCTTATTTATAGCGTTAGATCTTCTTCGGGAGTTAGGAAGATTGAACGAGGGTATGTTAGTAGTCGTGTCTACTAATCTATCACCTTTGTCATCTTCCATCTCTCAATTTTGAGAGATGTTTTTTTGCTTCCGAGGTTGAGGCAAACAAGGAGGATGGAAGCATGAAGATGAATAAACAATTGAAATGGGTTCACAAACGAACCGATGTACTACAAGCCTTACGTCAATACTCCTTTCACCATGACTTGAACCGATTTCGTGAACCCCAAAAACAACAAGAAGCGATGTTAAAAGTTATGGAAAGAGATAAGGAAACCTATATGGCTCTAGTCGTTCATCAAAATACAATCATCGGCTATACGATTGTCCTTCCACCTGAGCCTAATGAAAGATGGAAAAAGCTTAACTACCTGAAAGTACTTGGCGTCATTGAAATCTCCACAGCATATAGAGGACATAAAATAGGTCAACGCCTCTTACAAACGTTATTTAAACATTCACAGCTTGAGGACTATATCGTTGTTTCTCTTGAATACTGCTGGCACTGGGACCTTTCTATGACCGATGGTGATCCTTTTCGTTACATGAACATGCTGAAGCACGTTCTTCAATCAAGTGGCTTTCAAGAATACGAAACGAATGAGCCAGATATCGCTCTTTATGATGTCAATTTTATGATGGCAAAAATCGGAGCAAATATATTTAATGAACAGATTGAGGAGTTTAAAAAGTTAGCGAAGCCTTATTAGGAAAGCCTTCCACGATTATAAGTGGAAGGTTATTTTTATTTTTTTAATAGATAATTATCTGAATTTTTCGTAATATTTAATTAAGTAAATTTTTTTCTAATTGAAACGGGTGATAATAATGGATGTTCAAAAAATTTTGATTGATAAGAGTATCAAAGGTATTGGCATCATAACGTTAAATCGGCCAAATAAGAAAAATGCTATAAATATTCGAATGAGAAAGGAAATTACGGAATGCCTTAATAATTTGAAAGAGGATCCCGAAATAGGAGTCGTTATTTTTACTGGCTCTGATTCTATTTTTTCTGCTGGATTTGATCTTGATGAGTTCAATAAACCAGAAGTATTTGATGAGTTGTTGAAATCATCATCCATTTATCATCGTGCTATTTGGAATTTCCCCAAGCCTACTATAGCCGCCATAAATGGTCCTGCCCTTGGAGGAGGATTTGACTTATCAACATTATGTGACATTCGAATCTGTAATGAACATGCGAAATTTGGTCATCCTGAAGTAAAGTTCGGTGCCCCGCCACTTATCACTCCCCTGCGCTGGATTGTAGGTGAAGGAAATGCAAGATACTTATGTTTAAGTGGTTTCATCATCAACTCCCGTGAAGCATACCGTATCGGACTCGTCAATGAAATTGTTCATCAATCATTTCTTTTAGAGAGAGCTATTGAAATCGGTCAAACCATTTTAGAAGCCCCAATGGATACCCTTATTTACTCTAAAAAGTTTTATATTGAACATTTAGGAAAAAACTTTGAAGAATCATTTACAATTGAACACGATAAGGCGTTTAAAGAACTTATATTACCGAAAGCGTTGGAGGGGTTTAAAAAGTCATAATAAATTGTTTCCCCTTATATTCTTTGGATAAAATAAATAGGAAGTCTCAAAAAGGAGAAAGTCAATGAAGAAAACAGTTCGAGTTGTCGGTGCAGTTATATTAAATGATCATGAAGAAATTTTATGTGCATTACGTTCACCAACAGATATGGTCCTTCCAAACTTATGGGAATTTCCAGGCGGAAAAATTGAGGAAGGTGAAAGTCCAGAAGAAGCATTAGTACGAGAAATTAAAGAGGAGTTAGGTTGTACCATTAACGTTTTTGAAAAAATCGAAGAAGTACATCATGAATATCCAAACTTCATTGTAAATCTACTGACATATAAAGCAAAAATCATTGAAGGACAACCAAAAGCTAAAGAACATGCTGAATTAAAATGGGTACCCATCCAAGAATTACGAACTCTCGAATGGGCACCGGCGGATGTTCCGACTATTAATGTTTTGTTAGTGGATAAGGTCAATAAATAAATCTTCTGGCACGGGATGATGGACGTTGTTTTAATTTTTATTGTTTTCTTCATGTTTATATCGACTATTTTTATCAGCTACTAACTGAATTTGCATCATCTCATCGGTTTGATAATGAACTCTATTCAATCTTTCCCTTATAAAATCTTCTAATTCTTTATCAACACAATATACAAAGCAGCCTTTTTGGCCTCTGGTTAAAAGTGTTCTGTAGGTGTTTCGAATAATTTCATCGGCTAGTTTTTGTGCTTTTTCAGGCTGTTCTTTCATCATTTTTTTGATGCCTTTTAATGAGGTGTCTGTTTTGGCTCGTTTTGTATAGTCTGTTTGAATCTCACCATTACGACATATCAAGTCTTCTCCAATAATGACGCCTACATAGTCAAATTCAAGTCCTTGACAGGTGTGGATACATCCTGCTTGTAATACCGAATCTTCATCTATCGCCCATGTTTCTGTGTTACCTAAATTCCAGCTCATTTTAAAGTTGTGATCTGGAAGGACAATATCATAATGATTTGGATTATTTTTACTTTCTTTTTTCCAATCCCAACAGTATCCAGCTACAATCCGTGATTTATTTCTTCCTTTATTTAGTTGTTCTATTTCTTGTCTTAATTCGTTGGGATCCGAATAAATACGGAAATCATAGTTCATATCAAAATAATTGGCATTTGCTGTTGTTCGAATTTGCAAAATATCATCAATCCATGCTAAATAGCCATCAGACCCATTACATCGAAATTGAGATTCTAATTTGGTTCTTAAAATAACAGTACCAAACTCTTTTGCATATTGTTCCATTAACTTGATACTACCGATATCTTTTATCGTAACCCGTTGTCTTTCGTCGATAAAAAAGATTGCTAGCTTAGAAGCTTTAATAATTTCTTTTATTTGATGCTCGCCCAAATTTTGAAACATTCCTGATTTCTCATTCAAACGGTGTGCTTCATCAACAATAAGAACATCAAATTCATTTTCAGGCGTGTTTATAAAGCTACCTGAGCCTGTAAATAAATTATCAATATTCCCTTTTCGAAAATCTTGACGTAGTTTACGAGCATATACATTTCGTGGAGCTGCATTTTTCGTCACGTATTGACAGACTAAATTCCGATTGGTTTGTTCCACCAATAAATTAATTGCTAACACAGATTTTCCTGTACCTGGTCCGCCTTCAACAATTAATACATGTTTTGTTTTCGTTCTCTCTACTTCTTTCGCTAAATGAAGTGCTGTTTCGAATACTACTTTTTGTTCATCAATCATTGTAAATTCTTGATTTCCTTTTAACATGCTATTAAGAGAATCTTGTAATGATTTCGATGGACGGATTCTTCCATTTTCAATTTTGTACAGGTTTTCTTTATTGTCGCCATATTTTATATATTTTTTAATAAATGAACGAAGCTTGGCTGCTCCTCCCTTTATAAAAACTGGTGCTTTTTCAATGTAATATTGGTAGCTGGAATCAACGAGTGGATCATGTGGACCTAAATCCATGTAATTATGTAAATAAGCACATGGGTAAAGTTTTATTTTTTCTTGTTGTACGGTTTCATTAAAATCTTGAATCAATGATGCATAAGACCAAGCTTGATAGGATGGATGAGTGGTTTCAACTAAGCTTCGATTGATAGCTGTTTTAACAATCGCTTCTTTTCCTTCTACTTTCTCTATTTTTTCCCACTGCTTTAATTCTACGATGACGACTGAATCTTTCTTATTTTCATCAATACCAGAAATTAAAAAGTCCACACGCTTTGACGTATGCGGAATATTAAATTCAATCGCCACACCAGCATCGTTTGGTATTTCGTCATCATTCAATACTCGATACATATATTGCATCGAATTATCCCATGCCCTTACTTCTCGTTCATTTACTTTGCCTAACTTTTTATTAAAATTTTTACAAATAGTTGGTACTAGCTGATCTTCAAATACATCTGACATAAATTCAGCTTTAGTAGCTTCATAGACAATCATATATATCACCTTAATTCATAGTACCTTTTTCATATATATCCAATTATAATATATATAACCATAAATGTATGATTCTTGTGTTCATTTAATTTTAAAAGTTAAGATTTTGTTTATGTAAAAAAGGAATTATACATAAAATTCGATAGAGTCCTTCTTATAAAAAAATGCCCTGCATAAGCAACATTTTTTTATATCTATCGTCCATGACCAAGTCATTATCCAGGAATTCTTCGTAGGACATACCTTTCGTGTATTTATTATTCCTTACACTACCATTAATACTTCATCTTCCCCGGTATCACCCCTCGCACTCCACCTCTTGGATCTTCCATGTCTCCTTTATATCTTGGAATAAGGTGTACATGTACGTGGAAAATCGTTTGTCCTGCTACTTCGCCACAATTAATACCAACGTTGTAACCATCAGGACTATATGTTTCATCTAGTAACTGCTTCCCTTGAAATAAAAGTTCATCAATAGCTAAACTTTCTTCTATTGTTAAATCAAAGTAATTGGCTGTGTGACGTTTCGGAATGATTAGCATGTGGCCTTTATTGACGGGATACTTATCAAAAATGGCATAGGCAAGTTTGTTTTCTAACTTAAATTTATCCATCGTACAAAAAACGCATTCCATTTATCTCTCCTCATTTCTTTGTTGTGTTATTGGCTTTTCGTTCGAAGTGGTAATGGAGACGGTATAAACAAATTTGTTTTGTCCACTCATATAAAATGTCTTCATCTTCTTTTTGTACATCGATATTTATTTTAAATACATTATTTTCATAAGTTACTAGTCCTTTTGAGCTCCCACTCCATTTACTCATTGGCATTCTATCAATTAGCTTACTCACTTTTTCTTTATTATAGTTCCAGAGCTTTTTCGTTTCTTTATCATTGAAGTCTATTTTCTTCCGATATTCTTTTTCTGTTAAATATTGATGAAAGAAAGGAGCAACTTCTTCTGGTGTTGTTGAGTGATACCATTTTGATTTTCCACGTTGTAGCATGGAAAGTAATATAACCATTTTATAGGGCGTCTACCTAATTCATTTTTTAAGTCGAAATAGTCATACAATAATTTTTCTTTTCTTGGCTTTTTTTTCTTTGAAATCAATGATGACGCAATAGTTCTTATTAGGATGAAGGCGTAATCCACGACCAATTTGTTGGGTAAAAATCGTTAAAGACTCCGTCGGTCGATCAAATATAGTGTATCGACCGATGGAATATGAAAATATATTTCTAATCTATTCCTTTGCATTCCCTACTCAACTACTCTAAAATAACCTTTATAATGCTTGTAATTCATAAGGACCAATTTGTTTTAATATTTTAAAAGGAAACTTGTTGCAGGTTTAACTGCATATCTTAAGGAGCCAACGTGATATGTTAGATCAATTGAATCGGGTTCTTCAAAAGCTCATGCCTTTGATTACCCCTGTCAGTGTAGGAATGGGAATTGTTTTTTCAACGGCTTTAGATAACTTTATATTTTTAGTTCCTTGGATTTTTGCGTTTATGACGTTTTCGGGGAGTCTTCGTTCTAATTTTTCTGATTTGAAAAAGGTAATTCATCATCCTTTTTCATTAATGGTGACACTTTTGATTCTTCATTTGTTGATGCCGCTTTTGGCGTTTGGGACGGGAACGTGGTTATTTCCGGATAATCCTTATTATGTAACAGGGCTTGTGTTAGCCTTTGTCATTCCAACGGGGATTACTAGCTTAATTTGGGTATCGATTTATCGAGGGAATATCGTACTGACGTTATCGATTATTCTTTTAGATACGTTATTGTCACCAATTATTGTGCCAGCTGTTTTAAAGTGGCTTGTTGGGTCATCTGTTGAGATGGATGTTTTAGCCATTATGAAAGGATTATTATGGATGATTGTCATTCCTTCTCTTATCGGGATGGGCTTTAATCAATGGGCGAAAAAAGAAACGACCGAAAAGCTTGCAACAACTTTATCACCTTTTGCCAAGCTTGGGGTTGGTGCTGTTGTTGCGATTAACAGTTCGAGTGTCGCTTCTTATTTTAAACATTTTGATGCTGAATTAATGACCATTGCGGCAGTTGTTTTTATATTAGCGTTATTCTCCTATGGAATCGGCTGGCTTTTTGGAGGTTTGCTGAAGCAGGATGAAAGCACAACGATTTCGATGATGTATAACAGTGGAATGCGAAACATCAGTGCCGGTGCGGTCATCGCCATTGCCTACTTTCCTGCTCCAGTTGCCGTTCCTGTTATAGTCGGAATGCTTTTTCAACAAGTACTAGCCTCTCTCATGGGCTTTATGATCGATAAAGTTCAGCACCATTCAGGGAAGGGGCATGTTTTTTCAAGATAACGATTTCAACAAAAAGAGGTTATCTAGCCTAAAATAATACAAAATTAAGACCCCAAGAATGCTAAACTTTCTGTATTCCTGGGGTTTGTATTTATAAATTTATCGCAATAATACCATTTTTTATAAAAATGCTTATTTTGTATTTACTAAATATTTAGTTTGTATGAATAGTTAACTAATTGTGTTTCTTCATTTATCGTTTAGTCGTGATTCTTTTTTATTTTAGTTATAAATGAAGATAGTACTTTATTTTGTAAGTCTTTTCGTCGTACTAAACAAGTCTGTATTGTGCCATACTTTTCAGGGAGAGATACTGTAAAATAATTATCGATTTGTGACCATGATAACATTGAAATCGGAAGAATAGTTGAAGCTAATCCAGCTTTCACACAGTTGAGCATAGTATCTAGGGTATTTATCTCAATAAAGTTTGATTTTTTTATGTTATTTTCTTCAAGCCATTCTTCGAGTAAATTTCTAAATGGGCACCCTCTTGGAAAAACAGCCCAAGTGTGATTATGATAATTTTCTAAAATGGTTTTCGATACTAAAGCTACTTCATCTACTATGCAAAATTCATATTCTAAAGCATCGACTCTTGAATCTCCTGTAACAAAAGCTGCATCAATTTTGTATTTCAATACTTTTTCTTGAAGTTCTGGAGAAGTACCAGTTATGAGTGAGACTGATACATTGGGATGCTCTTTTTTGAATTCTGCTAAACTTTCCATAAAATTATTAGAAACTACAGTCTCAACGACCCCTATTGATAATTCACCACCATAGGTTTCCGATTCTTTTATAGTAGCTATGGCTTGTTCGGTTCGCTTTAAAATGGCTGAACAATGCTCGTAAAATAAGGATCCTCTTTCAGTAAGTAAGACACCTTTATTATATCTTTTAAATAGTTCGACCCCTAATTCGGATTCTAATTTCTTAATTCTAACAGTAATGTTTGATTGTACATATCCTAATTTTTCGGCAGCTTTTGAGAAGCTTCCTTCGTCTGCTACCGCAATAAATATTTTCATATCGGTAAGTTCAATCGTTAAACACCTCAATTCAAGGTTTTGTTAGATTTGTTTGAGCTTTTGTTATCCATTATAAAAGAACAAGTGATGAGGTTTTAATTAATTTGACATTGAAAGATAAGCATTTGACACTTTAAACACCAAAAAACGATCTAGTTTAGTGTTGACATACTAATGTTTTAACAAGAAGTGTCACTGCCAGCTCTCCAAGCTTCAATGGTTTTTTTCACAAACGCTTCAAGTCCACTATTATCTAAATCAACTGACTTTTTTATACGAATACACCCTTTTCCGTAATCTAATCCCGTCAGAAATTCTTTAGCATTTTCTATTTTTTCTATGTTTCCAACATATAGACTTACATAAGATTTTTGTGCATTTAAATGGAATAACTTGAGGGACTCAGTGCCATAACAAAGCATTTTGTATTGGATTCCCTCTTCCAGCTCAGGAGCATTCTTTAAAATAAATTGTCTTACAGTTAGTAGCTTTTCTTTTCTCCAGTCATCATCTAGTGCTTCCAAATATTCCTTCGGGGTATTAACGTCATATTGCATTGTTTATCCTCCCTAAAATTCTGTTCTTTACTAAGTGTTATTTCTTTTTGTTAGCCGTTCATTATAGGTTTGTAATTGTTATGAATCATTGTTCACGCATTTGATTTAATGAATATAGGTTCATTATATTCTTTATATGTTCTTGCTTTCAAATGGATTGATAGAGTATAGATCGAATACTTCCAATCCAAATTTCACATACATATTCATTAAATATTTTTCAAGTATAAGGATATGATTTGGTGACTGTTATATGGCGAATTTTAGTCATCATATATAAAGCCTCCAAGTAGCCTAACTTCAAACATTAGTTCTGGAACCAATTGATCCCCTTCTCCCCAACCATCTTTTTGCTTAATCGATAACTCCGCTAATCAAGTACAAGCTTCCATTCTTTCTTATGAATCGTTGAAACAATTACATTTGTTAGAAAAAATTGTTTTTATGACTTAGTTAAGCATTTAATTATTATTTGGAGACAAGTTAGTTAACTCTAATAATATTAATTTTTTTCATATCAAGTCTAAATAACCTTCATTGTACTAATCGTAGTACAGTAAGTAAAATAAACCTAATCATTTATTTTATAAAAAGGAGGAAATGATTTTGAAAAATGTTCAATTAAACAAAGAATATCAATCATCTTACGGGAACATTCGTTATGACGTTGTAGGAACAGGACCACCATTAGTATTAGTTCATGGTACTCCATGGTCATCCTTTAATTGGAGGCATTTATTACCTGCATTGAGTAATTGGTTTACCGTTTACTATTACGATTTACTTGGATATGGTCAATCCGAAAAAAAGGAGGGACAAAATGTTTCTCTAGGAATACAAAATGAAATTTTAAAGGAATTGTTACAAGAGTGGCAACTTGATAATCCATATATAGTTGGGCATGATTTTGGAGGAACGACAGTTTTAAGAGCTCATCTTTTAAACAATGTTAACTTTAAGAAAATAATTTTAGTTGATCCTGTAGCAATTGAACCATGGGGTTCTCCTTTCTTTTCACATGTAAATCAGTTCGAGGAGGCCTTTAAATATGTCCCTTCTGATATTCATACTGCCATCGTTTCAGCGTATATCAAATCAGCACAATATAACGAAATGAGCAAAGAAACGAGAGAGGGTATTATAAGCTTTTGGCAAGGTGAAGAGGGGCAAAGTGCTTTTTATAGGCAAATTGCACAAGCAAGTCAAAAATATACAGATGAAATTGAACCCCTTTTTAAACATGTTTCATCTGAGACACTAATTGTATGGGGACAAGAAGATAAATGGATACCAGTTGAAAAAAGCTATATCCTCCATGAAAAAATTAATAATTCCCATCTTAAAATAATTCCAAACGCTGGACACTTAGTTCAAGAAGATACTCCAACTATTCTATTTGAAGCAATTTTAAGCTTTATAAGAAAATAGCCAAGTTATTTTACCTAGTTCAATCAATTCTAAACAAATTTATTTTATAAACCCATTTTGTAAATTGTCAAAATAGATGGCATATATGAAAAATAAGCCATTTTTGTCTTGTCATTGTTATTATAGCTATTATTGCAATAATGGTATCATTTTTTTTGATATCCACTTCAAAATTCATCATTTTTTTTAATAGAAAATTTAGTATAGACTAAAGTTGTAAGTAGTATTTACAAAAAATAATTAAGGAGAGTAAGCAAGATGACTAATAATAGCTCAATTTTATTTACCCCCTTTAGATTAGGAAACTTAGAACTAAAAAATCGGTTGGTACTTGCACCAATGACAAGAACGAGTGCTCAATCAAATGGACTGGCCAATGAAAGGATGGAAAAATACTATCAGCGCTTTGCAAAAGGAGGATTTTCATTAATTATTACAGAAGGAGCTTACCCTGATTTGAAACATAGTCAAGCTTATGAAAACCAACCAGGTATAGCAACAGATGAACAAGCTGAATCATGGAGAAAAGTAGTTGAATCTGTCCATTATCAAGGTGGAAAAATTATTTTACAACTACAACATGCAGGTGCTTTAATCCAATATAACAGATATACTGATACTTCTTTGGCCCCATCAGCAGTTCAACCAAAGGGTGAAAAACTATCCGAACATGGTGGAAGCGGAGAGTTCGCTTTACCAAAAGAAATGACTAAAAAAGAAATTGAAGAGGTAATTGAAAGCTTTGCAAATGCAGCATTAAGGGCTAAACAAGTTGGATTTGATGGGGTAGAAGTACACGCAGCCAATGGTTATTTATTAGATCAGTTCATTACTGACTATACAAACTTACGAAATGATGAATTTGGTGGAACTCCAGAAAATCGTATTAAATTAAGTGTTCTCGTACTTAAAGCTATCAGAAAAAAAGTAGGTAATGATTTTATTGTAGGAATTCGTATCTCACAAGGTAAGGTAAATGATTTCGATCATAAGTGGGAAGGGAAGGAAGTAGAAGCTAAAGTTATTTTTGAAAGTTTAGCTACTGCATCTCCAAGTTATATTCATACAACTGAATATCGAGCCAATCACCCAGCCTTTGAAGGTAGCAATAAAACGTTAGCAGAGTTAGCCCAAAACTACGGTAAAGTTCCTGTTATTGCTAATGGTCGCTTAGGAAACCCTGAGGTAGCAATTGAAATGCTAGAAGACAAAAAAACTGATTTAATCGCAATTGGAACAAGTGCATTAGTGAATCCTGACTGGCCTAAAAAAGTTAAAAATGGCACTAAATTGAAAGATTTTGATCATCATATATTGGAGCCAATAGCTGTTATTAGAGATGAAGAAACCCAATGATAAAAATAAGTAAAATTAAACGAACAAGTTACAGAAATTAAGACAAAAAACTTATTTTTTCAGCAACATTTTTTGAATATTTAGTTAATTATAAGATTAATTTGTAATAATAAACTGATAGAAGAAAAAGAGAGCATGATCATAAATTAATTCAAGAAGTCTACCAACCTGAAGTCGCCATTTTATCTTGCTCAGGTCCATTCACAATGGGACCTGAAGAAGCTGCTTATGCCGTTAAACATTTACTTGATGTAAAGTACGTCATCCCAAGTCACACCTTCCCAACAAAAGACACCTCTCCAGAACCTGAAGTGTTAAATCAATTGCTAACTGCTTTTCCGATCGTTGAAAATATGATGGATAAAGATCAAATGCTAGAAGACCTACAAGATTATGCTGATACAAAAGTTGTCACCATTTCATATGGAGAAGAAGTCGAATTAAGAAAATCGTGATGACGGGTGAATCGTTTAAACCATTGAAAAAATGCTCAGGAAAAGCCTGAGCGTTTTTTCGTAGCTTATTCTTTTATGACTTTAATTTTGTATGCGAGTTTCACTCCATCGTTTTCTTTCACCCATACCTTCACTTCTTGACCATCTTTTAAATCTTTTACATGATTAACTTTACCGACTACTTTAGTATCTTCATGAAAGTAAATTTCAGGCGCATTATAATCTACTTCTGGGTCTATTTTAAGAGGGAGTAACAGGAACTTATTTACTTCAATTTCACTAACTTTTCCGTGATCGTCAGATTTGGTAAGGGAAAAGATAGATATTATGAAGATTAAAGCTATTATAGCGAAAAGGATAAATATATATTTTTTCTTTCTCATTATCATGCACCTTTTTGTTAATTGTGGTATTTATTCGATTTATTAGCTTCTAGAGAGTGGAATATATATAGAAGCAGTTTATCAATCTTAATTAACTATAGGTGAAACTTTAAAGAATGATAGATTTTAGAAAAGTATAAATTTCAATGGATATTTTCATGTTGTTTTTCGATTTTATCTATGATATCCGTATCTGAGTCCACCACGATAAATTGCCCCATCATTCCTGCATCCTCATGCATGAGAATATGACAATGATACATAAACGGTGCATCTGTACCTGCATAGGCATCAAATTTCGCTATGACGGTCGCAGTGCTCTCCGGTGGAAGAAAAATAGTGTCTTTCCAACCCTTCAGATGATCCGGTGGTTCTTGTCCATTCAACTCTAGTAAGGCAAAATGAATTCCGTGAGCATGAAAGTTATGATAAGTTTCACTCCTTGGGTTACGTATTTCCCAAATCTCTGTTGATCCAATTGTTACTACCTCATCAATACGATGCATATTCATAGGTTTACCATTTATTGTTGATTGACCAACTAAATCGAAAGTTCGTCTCTTAACCACATCTTCTTCAATTGGGAAATCAATGTCGACCAGTCTTGATGGTAGCTCTCCCAAATCTACAAGTTTACTTGCTCCTCGAATATTCAATATATCAAAAGTATCGTCTCCACCATTAAACCGTTGTGCCCAAAAAGGAGAACTCAGGTCAGGTGCATAACTCTTCAAGATGACATTATCATCAGAAGAGATCTTAACTACTATTTCTGCTCTCTCTCCTGGTGAGAGCATCAAACGTTCCATCTCAACCGGTTCTTCCAATAAACCTGAGTCTGTTCCAATCAGGAAAAATGAGCGGTTATCATTAAAACCTAAGTCGTAAACTCGTGCATTTGATGCATTTAAAATACGGAACCGAACCAAGTTGGTTGTAGCTTCAAAATAAGGATTTAACGTTCCATTCACTACAATATGATCACCTAATGTACCTACATTGCTAAAAAATGGAGCTCCAGAATTCATTGAACCGTCTTGGGAAAATCGTTTGTCCTGAATAATAAGTGGAATATCATCAACTCCATAATTTTGTGGAATATTCAAGGATTGTGCATCAGGGTCATCAATGATAAACATTCCGGCTGCTCCTCGGTAAACATGTTCTGCGGTTTTACCATGAGTGTGTGGATGAAACCACGTTGTTGCAGCTGGTTGTTTAATCTTCCAGGTAGGAGACCACGTTTCTCCTGGTTGAATTAATTGATGAGGACCACCATCCATTTCCCCTGGTAAAATCATGCCATGCCAATGCAATGTAGTCTCTTCATCAGTAGCATTACTTACATTGACTACAACTTCATCTCCTTTTGATGCGCGTAGGGTAGGAGATAAGTATGGGCCATTTAAACCCCAAGTTTTTGTTTTCTTACCGTCAATCCATTCCATCTCTCCTTCTTGAAATTCAATATTAAATTCTTTTCGCCCTTGCTCATCAACTGTTGGTTCAAGTAATTCTGGTATATAAAGTTTTTTATCAAAAGTTAGTTCACCCACATTACTTTGTTTAGCTTCGATAAATAAATAAGTAAATATACCAAATGTCAGTACGAGTACGATGAAAATAAATGCAAATGAAATCAATATTATTTTACCAATTCTACCCATTTTGACCACCCCAAAAATTAAACTGAATAACAATTCTTACTTTTATCTAACAATGTTAGTTTATAGGCGTAAAAAATGATTATATACTAAGATTTAATTATTGTTTCGAATAAGTTATAACACTATTCCAATCAATCTTATAATCATATATCCATTCAAGAGATTGCTTGTTCGTTGCTTTTAAGAAAATGGGTAACATCAAATCCCTAAAAAAAACTTGTACTCTGTTTGTGGCATATTTTTTTTGCCCAATTTTTCTAGAATAAGCTACAATACGTTCAACCCGTTCTCGCCGGAGAATTTCAAATGTTTTAAAAGCTTCTTCAAGATGTGAATTGTCTCTTACACATTTTGCTAGTAACATTGCATCTTCTAGTGCAAGAGCAGCTCCTTGTCCTGCGTTTGGAGAGGTTGCATGAAGTGCATCTCCTATTAATATAGCACGTCCCTTATACCAAATTGGTTGACTGAGAATATCGTAAATAGGATAAACTCCGATATCACCTTTTGTTTGGCTTATAATTTGACGAACTGGGACAGGGTCATCAATATGCAACTCTTCAATGAATTTTTTCCATTTTTCTTGAGGAATGGACATTAACTCTCTTCTTGTTGGAGATCCCTCATATGTCAAATTCCCAAACCAATATACTTCACCTGATTTCTTTACCACATAGCCAAAAAAAGCCTTTTTTCCAAAAATCATGTTTTGAACACCATGCTCATATGGTAAGTCTTTACTAGTAGAAAAACCACCATAGCTAATCAGTCCTGAATAAGAAGGTGTTGGTGAATCTGAAAAAATGCACTGTCTTGTCTTGGAATGAATCCCATCACATCCAACCAACATATCACCAGATATAGTAGTACCATCTTTAAAAGTAACTTCTACCTTATTCTTTGACATTTGAATATCAACTAACCTTTTTCCAAACACAATGTTAATACCCTGCCGTTCCGCTTGCTCACGTAAAAGCTTGTGCAATATTCTCCGCTTAATTGTATATCCTTGGACTTCTTTATTTCTATCGCTGATTTCTCCAAGCAACCTCCCTTTTCCGTTATACATCCGCATAATTTGCATTCGGTACCCTTCTTTAACTATTTCGTTAGCTATTCCAAGTTCATCTGCAATACGTAATCCATTTCTAGATAAATTTAAAAAAAGTCCTGCATAGTCATTTGGTGATTCTTCAGCTTCAAAAATTATTGGCTCTAGACCTATTCTTTTTAGAAATATGGCTAGTGCAGGCCCTGCAATCCCACATCCAATTACCAGTACTTTTTGAGTCAAATATAATCCCTCCTAATCGAGATATCTAACATTGTTAGGTTTAATCTAACAATGCTAGTTTATTAAAAATATGATATACTTGTCAAGAAAAGGAGGAATATTTTTGGTAAAAGACGCTATGAACCGAGAAATGAAGAGAATTGATAAGAACCAAATAGTTCAGGCTGCGATTGAGCTACTCCAAGAGGAAGGACTCGACAAGCTTACTATGAGAAGGTTAGCAGAAAAATTGGACATTAAAGGAGCTTCATTATATTGGCATATCAAAAACAAGAATGAATTACTAGAACTTATTTCAGATGAAGTTTGTAAACAGATTCAACCGCCTCCTGAAGATAAACCTTATGATGAACAATTATTGCTACTTGCTAGAAGATATCGGCAGGTACTATTAAACATTCGTGATTCAGCGCATATTCTTGCCGAAACGCCACCGACTACCCCATATCGAATAGACCTCATAAAGAGAACAAATCTTTTGTTGGAGAGAATTGGTTTTCGTGGCCAGGACATTTTTTCTGCATCTTGGTTATTAAATAACTATGTAGTATCTTTTGTATTAGATGAATACCGAATTTATCAAATGAATATCGATTTACAATCAGAAAGTAAAAAAGAACAAAACCATGAACCTAAAAGTCAACAGATAGAAAAATCTCCTCAAGCTCCTGACAAACATGAAATACAGTTTTCTATAACCGATTTGAATAAAGAGTTTCAATTTGGCCTCGAAGTAATTCTGGAAGGCTTTAAGGGAAAGCTAAAAGGATAGACTCTCTTATCCCTTCCCTTTTATGGCCATTTATTTTACACAAACGTAAAGTTAAGAACCCTATTATTACAACCTTTCTATAAAACTTACCTCAAAAACTACAAAATTATTTCTACCCCAATCAAATAAATGAGTAGACATATGCTAGTCATAACACTAATGATGTATCTCTTCGTTTCCTTTTCATATTTCCATTCCATAAAGGCACGAAATCCGTATAATACTATAATTCCTATAATCATATAATAACCTTCTATCATGTCTGAATAAAAAATTAATGGGAAATATATCAATATATTTAGTAAAATGATTAATATTTCTCCCCATTTATGCTGTCTATTAATATGTTTGTAGAAAAATCCTTTCACTTCAATATTTGCTCTTTTCCGAACGACTCTTTCAATGACGATAAAGAGTATAAGAAATACGATAGAAAAAGAGATGAAATTGAACAAAAAATCACTCCTAACAAGATAGATATTGTTATATCAACATCACGGTATATTTCAAGGACTCTATTGTAGGTGGCAGCTGCTGTTTATAATAAACAATGAGCAAGAAAGTTATGATTAAGAAACATGCACCAAATAACGTTTTTTAATTGCTTTCCCAGTACATTTATATATTTATTTACAACATTATTTTACCAATTATTGGTTATTTTTGCTTATAGGTTAATATAAAAAAATGGTGATTCTCTTTCATCGTCCCTCCCACCGCTTTATCTAAAAAAGCCCCAACACAACCAGGTTGAGACTTTCTTGAAGTTACATTTTCCTCTTTGCATTTTTCATTACTATTTTACTTTGAGGAATACTTGGTATGCTGTTCATTTTGTAACTTAAATCTTGCTTAGGTATTTCATATTGTATTCGATTTGCTAGATAATCAAGACTCACCTTCATGGCTTCGATGGTGACCCATTCTCCTGCACAGCGATGTCCCAAAGAGTAATCTCCGCCACCCTGCGGAATAAAACTAAAAGGATTTCCTTCCCAATTGGCAAATCGTTCGGGTCTGAATTCATCAGGATATTCCCATATTTCGGGGTCATGATTGGTTCCATAAAGGTCAAGTAAAGTTAAGGTATCTTTATCAAATTTATATCCCTTCCAAGTAAAATCTTTTTTCACCAGTGCCGTGACAAACGGAAAAAACGGATAAAAGCGGCGAACCTCCTGGACAAACATTTGAGCATATTTTTCATCAGGAGATTTCAGTTTTTCCCTTTCCTCTGGATATTGATGCACTGCGATCGCAAGAAAATTAATGAATATCGCAATTGCTACAATCGGCCGTAAAATATTGATCACTTCTACAGCAGCAACCTTCTTATTTAACAGATTTCCATTCAAATCGCGATGCCACGCAAATTTATGTAAAGCAGTGTTTTCAGGAGGGTTGAGGTTTCCATTCCGAACATCATCAATTAATCCTTCAATCCAGCTTTCAACACGATTTCGTGCATTTCTCCCTAGCCAATGTGCCGGACCAATTTCAGCTGGTGACTCAAACATGGCCCCAAAATCTTTTGACAATCTTTTTATATTGTCTTCTTGTACTGGTACACCCGCCCACTCACAGGCTGTCCTACACATCATTTCCTTAGCCTCTTCATAAAAAATAACTTCATCTAACTGTTCCCATTTCTCAATGGCATTCTCCCACTGTTTTTTTGTGATGTTGATTAGTTTTTCAAGTGCTTCAGAAGACATGATGGACATAAACATTTCCTTGCGATGCTTATGAGCTTCTCCATCTAACGCCTGAACTCCATCTTTACCAAACAATGTTTGCACCACCCGGTTTGGTGCTGCATTTTTTCTTTTGAATTTCTCCGTGTCATAAAAGACTTCTGCTGCTTCCTTTCCTCCCATGCAGATCGCTTTTTGACCAAGCAACCTCGTTTCGAAAACATCAGAATGAAAGCTTTTCCGTCTGTTTATAATGTACAAATACCCTTCACGCATAAGGCTTAAAGTATGATCAATTCCTTCTTCCCGAGGCATTTGATTTATGTCTGACATATAATTCATCTCCCTTTTTATGAGTACGCCCTTATTTTTTGTAAAATTGCCCCTGTTTTACTCTTAAAAAGTAGGGAATTACTCATAAAAAGAAATAAAGCCCAACATGATGATGATCGGGCTTTTCTATTGATGAGAAGAATTATTTTTTTTATAAATCAATCTAGTTATCATCCCACCAGGCGTTTCACCATTGTTTGACTCATGGAATGTCTTTGTCCCGTTTATAGGCCAAATACCTGGGTTATTAGCCATAAATTCAACCGCCCAGCGTTTTCCACTTCCGACTACAATCGTATCATCAAAAAGGTACTTTCTCGGAAAGCCATCGACCTCCACAACTTGAAAATCGTGACCATGAATGTGAATGGTATGATTAGAGTTCGTTTTATTAATGAAACGCATTCTTACTTTTTCGCCATATCGAATGTACATCGGGACGGTATCCGGAAAGCTTTTTCCATTCAGTGTAAAAAAGTTTGGATTATTTCCAAATTTAATAGGTTGATATGTACCTGGAAACACCTTTCCAAGTTCAGGCTGCTTAATTTGCCATTGTTGAATAACTTGGATGAAATCATGATGGGGAATCTGTTGTTCCTCATTCGGGAGAACAATAAATGGTCCAATAAGTCCTAAATTTGCTTGAAAGTCATGTGTGGAGTGATAAAAAAAGGTTCCGCTTTGCCAGGCTTGAAACTTGTAGGTATAGCTTTCACCAGGCTTAATGGTTGGAGTTGGCTCAATTTCAGGCACTCCATCTTCTATATTCGGTTTGGCTAGGCCATGAACATGAAGGGCTGTTGGTTGATCCAATTGATTTTCAACCTCTAAAAACACCCATTCACCTTGCTTTAGAATAATGAGTGGTCCAGGCGTTACACCATTGTAACCAATCGTATCCAACTCTAATTCAGATAAAATATTTTGCTTAATCGGCTGTGCAACAAGCTTAAAATAGCGAGCATTTTGTCCCCGCTCATATTGAGCAATAGGTAAGCCTGGATACTCAACCCTCTTTTCCCAAGAAGTCATTTCGGCTTCTATCTCCCCTCATTGAAAGGTTGTTATTTACATCTTATTCTCAAGCGAGGGGGATATTACGGAAACAAACACTTCCTATATTAATAAAATTATATATTAGCATTATCATATTTCTTTGGAATAAAATAAATCAATACAGCAATACAATGCAAATATCCTTTGGTCAATACTAGGAAATTGATTAATTAACAAGTGGTAAATATTAGTATAAATTATAAAATAGTTATCATAAAAACGATTGTCATATTTAGTTTCAAGATAGCGTCCAAAAGCATGATCCATCCCGTAAAAACATTTGTTATAAATGATTGATCAAATCAATATAATAGTCCTTCATATGTCTTTTTAGTTCCACCGGTTCCACAACCTTAAGGGATTTTCCGAAACGGCTTAAGTATCTCACAATGAAATTTAGTTCATTTGGTTCATAAGTCCCAACTAAATACGTACAATTATTTTCGTTTATAAGCTGCATTGAAGGATAATTTTCTGTTTGGAATATTTCAACACCATTGGAGTCAAGTAAACATTTAAATTCCGTTGCCTTATCGGAGGGCTTCCATAAAGAATGACTATTTATTATGGTTATATATTCTAATTCATCCAATGGCTCCCTTCGACTTGATTCCGCCGTCAATATTCGGTCACATCGAAAAACACGATAAGCCTTTTTATCAATATCAAAACTCTTGCAATACCAATGTCCCTTCATAGCATAAATCACTAACGGTTGGATAAATCGATAAACATTTCGATAATAGATTTTCAAAACTTTATTCTCGATAATCGCTGTCATAATCGTTTCTAGACACGGGCATTTTTGAAGTTGTTTCGTTTGATAAAACACAACTCTATTCTTAATTCTTTCAATTTTTTTCTTTTGCTCTTCACTTAAGGCATCGTTGAACTTTCTATGAATCACCTCATACGTGACTTTAAAGGGAATATCCATAAAATTCTCTAATACTTGAAGCGAAATATAAAGAGCATATACTTCTTGACTACTAAAAGATATTGGTGGTAACTTTACCTCTTCTAGTACATAATATCCCCCGTTCCGCCCATACTCTACATATATAGGTGCTCCCATTTCTTCTAATGATGATATATCACGAATGGCTGTTCTTTTTGAAATTTTAAATTCATTCATTAAGTCATTTAAAGTAAAGTATCTCTTTTGATTGATGAATTTTAACATCATGTTTAATCTCTCTGCTTTTTTCATAAAAATCTCCTTTATAGGTGCCATAATCTGTCACCTTTTTATTATACAATAATAAACGAAACGAGTTGGTCATCCATTATTTTATTTAAACAATATAAATCGTAAGGCTTGGATTTCAAACATTATTTACTGGCTGATCAAGTACAAATTTTATAAAAAACTGGAGGAAATCTTATGAATTTTGAAGTGATTCCGTTTCTATCTTTAAATGGACAAGCGGCAAACGCTATTGCATTTTATGAGAAATATTTAAATGCCAAGGTTCTTTTAAAGGTTACGTACAAACAAATGAGAGAACTAGATCCCACCTTTGAATATAGCGAAGGACAGGACGAATATATTACACATTCGGTATTACAAATAGGACAAAATAAAATTATGATTGCGGAAGAAGCGACAGATACATCTAGACCATGGCAACTAGGGAATAACTTTTCCTTATGTATACAATCAAAAGATCAAACAACGATTCAAAAGCTTTATAACGCTGTTATCGAGCAAGAAAACGTTACTGTGTTAGCACCGCTTCAGGAGAACTCCTTTAGCTCAGGCTATGCCATTATTCTCGATCCGTTTGGTGTGATAATTCAATTTGTCGTAACAAGGCACGATTTCTAAGTATGTACTCAAACTGGCTATCCAATAAGGCAATGGCTTTATTGGATGCCTATTTTTATGTTCTAAAGACATTAATATAACCCATTCTTATGCCTTTCAATTGACCTCTGATTTATTGGCTTATGTTCTTAAAAACAAAAGACTTTTTAGATTCACTTACACGTTTTTAAAACTTAAAATTTTATGTAGTTATAAAAATTTGATAAAATCCCCCATAAAAAGGTTATCACCCTCGGAAAGCAACCGCCTGAAGCTAAACGGATATTTATTAAATAAGGAAGCACCAACAAATTTTTAGAAAACAGTTTAAAAATCTATTAATAAATATTATAGGGAACAATAAAACCATTATTGCCCCATCTGCAAACCACTACCTTCCCTCATTCCATAAGTGATACCGAAAATTAAAGAAAATAATGGAACAATGACAAACATTGTCGTTAATCCCCAAAAAACATTTTGTTTTTTCTCAAATTTGTTACGGCTAAATATAAGAAAAGCTACTATTGGAGTTGCCAAAACAATAATGGAAAACCATAACATTTAACATTTCTCCTCATTCCCAATAAATTTCTGATTATATAGATATCAGATCAAAAATACACATTAATTAAAATTAAAATCCTTGGAACAGTAGTCTCATTACTTCAATGCCGATCTAATAAAATATACCAATAAAAATACTCATTCCAAGAGATATACTTTTCCAAATACCCTTTTCACTCAATAATGCAAAAACGATTGATAAAACGATTCCTATTATCATGAAAATGCGAATCATGGATGTATCCAGAATAATAATGGATGTTACATTTAGACAAAAGAAAAGCACGACAAATAAGGTTAATGCAAAAGATAGAATACTAAAATAATCCAATTTGTTCTCCTATAAACCTTTTCCATATTACAACATTTTTATTAACAAAAATATTAAATTATTTTCCAAACCCCTTACATCGAGGCCAGCATCATTAAATAGAAAAGGAAAGTCAAACAAAAACTAATAATAACTGTAAAGACTGAAAGAAAAAACATTGTATCATTTCCCTTGTACAAAATAATTTCTTTTGCTCCCAAAACAAACCCAAGGATTGTGATAGTAATCCAAGTTATCTTTACCAATAAAGAGGGTAAATAAGAGAATACATTTAGAAAAAATAATAGAAAGATTAATATTTGACTTACATTAATGATAATCATACTTTTCATGACACACCTCATTGCCATTAATTTTTTCCCATAGTCACTTTTTATGTAGATTATTCTTCCAAACATCCTTCAACAAACGAATCCCTTCTTGAATTTCTTTTTCACTTAAGCCACCGAATCCTAATAATAAATACGGAGGCGGGGTTTTGTTATGATCAAACCAGTACTTTGCCGCCGAGTAAATTTTGATACCTGCCTCTTCTGCTTTTTGAACGAAACGCTCGACATTTTTAACATCGTTAATCTGGATGAGAAGATGAAGTCCTGCTTTTTCCCCAATGATGGTCGCTTTTTCACCAAAGCACTCGTGAATCGTTTGAATGAGAACTTGTTGTTTTTTTGCATAAATCGTTCTCATTTTTCGGATATGACGTTCTAAATAGCCGTACTTCATGAATAGAGCCAACGCTTTTTGAATAATCGTTGAAACCGGTTGATTATATCGATGAAATTTTCTTTGAAATGCTTTTAATAAAGTGCTTGGTAGAACCATGTAGCTAACGCGTAGTGCTGGTGTTAAAACCTTTGAAAACGTACCTAAATAAATAACGCGGTCGTGAGTATCAAAAGCTTTTAATGCTGGAATGGGTTTACTTTCATAGCGATATTCACTGTCATAATCATCTTCTATAATGAAACCTTTGTTTTTCACTGCCCAGCTTAATAGTTTTTGTCTTTTTCCGATCGGTAGGACCATGCCCATAGGTAACTGGTGAGATGGTGTTACATACACGATTTTGGATGGGCTTTTTTCAAGTTCTTCTATATTGATTCCGTCTTTTTCTAATGAAATGGGAAGAAGTGAAAATTGGTGATTTTGGAAAACAGAACGAATTCCATCATAAGACGGGTTTTCAATCGCTATTGTATTGGTTGAAAAGAGCTGACATAGAAGTCCGGCCATTTGATGAATACCTGCACCGATGATAATTTGATCAAGAGAACATTGAATTCCCCTTGCTTGAAATATATAATCCTTGATTTGTTCTCTTAGTTCAGAATCACCTTGTCGTTCTCCGTACCATAAAATTTGCTCTCGCTCCATATCCATTGCTTCATTCATACATTTATGCCACAGCTTCATCGGAAAATGTTCTGTATTAATATTTCCATAACGGAAGTCATATTTTGGTTTTGAAATCGTTTGTTTTTCAGAGAACTTTATCTCGTGTTTCACTTTGGGTAGAGGATGAATTTCCTCATCTAATTCATTGATGATGAGTCCAACACGTGGCTTACTATCCACATACCCTTCTGCTTTCAGCTGAGCATAAGCTCCTTCCACAGTATTTCGGCTAATACCTAAATGATTCGAAAGGGCTCTTACAGAAGGTAAATAATCCCCTGGCTTTAAATGACCTTGTAAAATCTGCGTTTTAATATATTCATAAAGCTGTAAATATAGTGGTGCTCCTTTCGTTGCATCAAGATGAGGGATTAACTCGATCATAATACTTTCCTCCTTTAGATGGTGAATGGGGCCTGGCCCCATAAAAAAGGCCCCATTTCACAACTGACCCCATTAAACTTTCACTTTCTGTCACTACAATTGAGGTCAATGAGTTTTTACAATGATTATAACAAAATCACAGAGGAGGAAATATATGTATTATTTGAGAAAACAGATGATGGAGTGTAAAGATGAAGGGAGGATTTCTTCCTTTTTATCTACTGCTCAAACAGGATATTTAGGTTTAACTGATGGCAATGAACCTTATGTCGTTCCGTTCAATTTTGTTTGGTGGAACGGAGCCATCTATATACACGGAGCTGAAGAAGGGAGAAAAATGAATATACTCAAGAAAAACTCTCATGTTTGCTTTACAGTCAGTGAAAATTTCGGAACAATGGTTCATCCGATTCCTGCCAAGACAGATACAGGATATATGAGTGTGATGTTGTTTGGCAAAGCCGAAATCGTGACAGATCTCGATGAAGCAACTCATGCCATGCAGCAGCTAATTGATAAATATGTACCCGGATATTTTTCATCACCTTTATCGAAACATCATGTCAAAACGTATCGTTCTTCTATGGGAAGTAGTACCGTCGTATTAAAAATCACTCCACACACCATTACGGCTAAGGAAAACCCCTTGGATGAACAGCGGAAATTTTACACGGGAAGAACAATACAGGATGACGTAAAAGAGAAATAAAGGAGCTGTCTTAAGGGCCTCCCATATAGCTATTCACAATTTAATTAGTAGCTATATATTGGTTTGTAAGGGATCCTTTAGTTTTAGACAGCTCCCATGATCGGAAGAAACTATTTCTTATCGTTTTTATTAGTTGCGGTAGATGAACCCTTTTTTGGGCAATTCCCACAATTTTTACAACCTGATGACGCAAGTACACACATCTCTCATCCCTCCTATTGTTTGAATATGGGCTAAGTAGACGGTGCATTCAAGCAAGCTAGTGCTTGCTTTTTTTCTGAGTCCATCCTTCAAGGCAATTGAAGGTCCAACAGAGAATGCAATCTAGATTAGTCGTTCAGTGATTTCTGCCCTTTGTGGCATTTAACGGTCATTTTGTTAAATGGAAAGAGCTAAAATCACTGAACGTTTTTGGGAGCAATTTTAATTCATGATTTGCTTAATTTGGTCGAAGTGGTAGTTATCATGTTCAGCTAATCCATTAAAATATTCATATAGCGTTAGTTGTCTTGTTCCGATCGAAAATTCTTTTGACAATAAATTATCTTCAAAATTTTTTATTTCATCAATTATTTGTTTTCTAGCTGTCATGAACTTTCTAATAATCTCTTTTTTACTACTATTTCTACTTTCATAAGCTGCTTGACGATTCACTTCTTCAACATCGAGACTTTTCGGCATTTCTTTATCTGTAAAGAAATATGGGATTCGATTATTTAGTACAAATTCATCCCAAAAAACGAGATGACCTACAACTTCGGCTACAGTCCATTTATTCTCGGCTATTGGCTTTCTCCAAAGCTCTTCAGATACTTCTAGTAATGACTCCACCCATTTCACAGCATTTAAATGATGATTTAATATAATATCCTTTTTGTTTGCCAATGATTTCATCTCCCCCAAATATTTAATACGTAAAACATTCGCTAATCCTTCTATAAATTCCTACTTTCATTTTGCAGGGAGACTTTGCAACGAAGCCATATCCATAGTTTCTAGAAAATAAAAAGCCAGCTATATCATGCCTGCCTAACGCACAATATAACTGGCTATTATTTACGAGGTAGCTCTAGGCAAATTAGAGTCATGTAAATAATACAGTTAACTCTATTCATTTTTGATATATCCATCATATACATAATGACATTGGATGTCAATGTTTTGTTTGAATTTTTCAAAAAATCACTCTCTTATGATGGTGGGTACCGTAATTTTTCATTTGTCCACTAGTAAGATTGAATAGTAACTCTAAACCAGTTTTTCATACATCGAAACTTTTCTTAAAAACATTGCTCAATCAAATTTTTATAGAAATGGAAGAATACTGGCACATCTCCCTCCATTCCATACACTAACGAATCATAAATCGAACGGTAATACCATTCTTGTTCTCGTTTTCCACGTTTAAATCGAGACCAGACTTCATCACCGTATTCCTTTTGATCTTCAATAATGGATAAAAGATTATGTACTTTATCTGCACAGACGATATATTTCAAGTTTAAACTCTTTGTTTTTAACGCTTCAATCTTTTGGCGCTTCCTTTCCTCCCACGGAAGTGATTTGTCTTGCTCGGAAGCTCCTTTTACATATTCAGCGACTTGTTTTCCAAATCGTTCTTCAATCTCTTCCAGCGTAACATCAGTATCTTCCCAGACATCATGGAGAATCGTGGCAACCACCATTTCTTCCTTCTCTTTTTCACTGAAATGAGTGTTTGGTAAATAAGACATTAAAATGATAGCTGCTGTACATGGGTGTGAAATATATGGCACATTCAATTTCTTTCTATATTGTCCATCATGAGCAACAGAGGCAAATTGAACGGCTTCGTTTATTTTAATAAAATTCATTTTTTTAGCTCTCCCTAATGAAGTGTGCTGAAAATTGAAAAATTCGAAATCTTCCTCTATTGTTAATAGTAACCCAAACCAATAGAAAAGGAAGCATTATAAACAGTTTACTACAGTTATATTTCTCTTACAAAATAATAAATAACCACCATGGTAATTACTTACGGTTATTTATGATACATATCAAACCGTCTGATTTATTTAGGGAGGAATGAAAATGGAAATAGGCATCAGTACCTTTGTTGAAACAACACCTGATGTAGAAACAGGAAAAGTGATCAGTCATAGTGAACGGCACCGGCAGGTCGTTGAAGAAATCATTCTCGCCGATGAAGTGGGGCTGGATGTGTTTGGCGTTGGGGAGCATCACCGTAGCGATTTTTCCTGCTCGGCACCTGCTGTGGTCCTTGCGGCTGCAGCCTCTCAGACAAAACGGATTCGCCTTACAAGTGCGGTTACAGTCCTTTCAACGGATGATCCGGTTCGGGTTTTTCAGGACTTCGCCACCCTAGACGCTATTTCCTATGGGCGGGCGGAAATTATGGTAGGCCGGGGATCCTTTATTGAATCCTATCCCCTGTTTGGCTATGAGTTAAACGATTATGAAGAATTGTTCGAGGAAAAACTGGAACTGCTTTTAAAAATCCGCGAGTCAGAAAAAGTGACCTGGAAGGGAAAACATCGCCCGGCGATTAAAAATATGGGGGTTTACCCGAGCCCGGTTCAGAACCCTCTTCCGGTCTGGGTCGGAAGCGGCGGCAATCCCCAGTCGGTTATCCGGGCCGGAAGATTGGGGCTTCCTCTTGTTCTTGCTATCATTGGCGGAAAGCCAGTTCAGTTCGCACCGTTAGTCAATCTTTATAAGAAAGCAGCTGCCCAGGCAGGATTTGATCCAGACAGCCTCCCGGTAGCATCCCATTCCCATGGGTTTATTGCTGAAGATGCCGAAACTGCAGCCAAAAAGTTTTTCCGTCCGACCCAGTATGTCATGAATGTCATCGGAAGCGAGAGGGGATGGGCCCTTTATGACCGAGCCACCTATGACGCTGCTCGTAGCTTTGAAGGAGCGCTTTATGTAGGGGATCCGGAAACGGTTGCTCGGAAAATTATTCATCTGCGGAAGAAGGTTGGTATTACCCGGTTTATGCTGCATGTCCCTGTTGGAACCATGCCCCACGAAGATGTGATGAAATCCATCGAGCTTCTAGGGAAGGAAGTGGCACCCCGTGTGCGTGAAGAGATAGCAAGATGGGAAGGAGAACAGGGAAAATAATGTGTTTTTCCCAAAAAAAGCCGTAAGTATTATAAATATGGAATGGGTGCATCCCATTCCACCGTTTTTTCTTCCTGATACATACGATCTTTCTTTTGATTTTTTTTAAACAAGGAAATTATTGCACCAATAATGATACAAAGGGAAAACATGAGGAAAAACGTATAGGAGTTAAAATAATCACTGTTTGTATACTGATTCCATCCTTCGCTGTATTCATAAATTCGGGACTGTTCTAATACTTTGTTGATATTCAGCATTTCTTTTGTAGGAAAATAGAACACCCTTGCGGATTTGCGTTTGTTCTAAAAACTATTGTGGTCTCTTAAAAAGGGCTAGAGAAAAAGAAGTGAACAGGCCCTTAGAAAATAACGTAGAGAAATTTGAGTTTCCTATAAAAATTTATCCGTAGTTTTAAACCTTTTTTCCGCACTTTTCAAACCTTCCTCCAAAGGTTTCACTCTTCCTAATAGTGCATCTAATTTTTTTCCCGCCCACAAAATAAAAAGCCTGTAAAGGACAGACCTCTACAAGCCTATTACATCTTTCCTCGCACCATACTTTCATTAAACGATTGTAGCTGCACTTGTTTTCGCTTCGGAAAGATGGTCTTTGTTTTAAAATAGGAAAATAGATAGCAGCCTATAATGACAATGCATGAGCCAACCATTTGAATCCACGTTAATGTTTCACCTAAAAAAATGAAGGCTAGTAAAGCTGTAAAAACAGGATTAAAGTTCATAAAAATTCCCGCTGATGTAGCCCCAAGCTTCTGTACTCCGATGCTCCAAAGTACCATACAAACTACTGTTGAAATGAATCCTGTATATAAAATCGCTTTAATAAAGCTTGCATCTACATTCGTCACTGTAAAGGAAGATATATTAAATGGAAGTAAAATGATAAGACCAAAAATTCCTGCATATAGCGTCGCCATCATCGGGGACGTTTTCGTTGTCGCCCATTTGCTACAAACAGAATAAATTCCCCATAAAGCAACTGCTAAAAGCATCAGTAAATCCCCTTTGTTAATTTCAAAAGACAGAAGCAACTCCATGTTTCCTTTTGTTAAAACTAATAGAACGCCAAAAAGTGAAAACAGCATTGCAACCATTTGCAGAAAAGTCATTTTTTCCTTTAAAAAAATCGCTGAAAAAACAGCAATGGAAATCGCGTTTAATGTAGTAATTAACCCAACATTGGATGCCGTTGTTCTTTCAACCGCTAAAAATTGAAAAATGTTAAATAAAACAACACCTGTAATCCCCATTAAAAATAGTGGTAAAAGTGCTTTTCTCGGTGGTAAAATCTTTCTTTCCTTCCACCAAACTATCGGAATGAGCGATAAAACAGCAATGAGCCATCTTAAGCTCGTTAGTGTCATCGGTGAAGCATGATCAACAAGTGTTTTTGAAATGACAATATTTCCTGCCCACATCAAACTCGTTGCAAGCAATAACAAATAATAAAAGATTGGCATATATGTATTCCCCTTTTCGAACCATTAAGTTCTCCCACTTCAATTTATTTATAATATTAGCACCAAACTTTTCCTTACAAAATATTATTTTGTTTATTATAATGAATTTAAAATAATCGAAAGTAATTGATGTATTTAGCAAAATATTTTTCCATTCAACATCAATTAAAAGCCTCATTTTAAAATTTTTGAAAGGAGGAAGAAATAGATGGAAGCATCGGTTCGAAAAGGATTAGATGAAGTGGATCTTCAAATTTTAGATATTCTACAAAAACAGGCAAATATCAGTAACGCAGAGCTTGCGCGACTTGTAAATTTATCTCCACCTGCTACTCATACGCGTGTAAAACGTTTAGAAAAAGAAGGATACATTGATCGCCAAGTCGTTATTTTAAATCAAGAAAAACTTGGATTTAATTTACTATGCTATATTTTTATAAGCACGCACATTCATCAAGCTGAAAAGCTCGAAGTTTTGGAAAAAGAGTTTGCAGAAATGCCAGAAGTATTGGAGTGTCACTGCTTAACAGGCGAGTACGATTATTTATTAAAAGTGGCTAATAAAGACCGGAAAGACTTAGAAAACTTTATTCGAAAGCTCAATAGTCTTGGAATTTCAAGAATCCAAACAAGCTTGTCACTACGAGAAGTGAAATATTCGACAGCGTTACCGATTATAGAATAGCTTGAAAGAGTGAAAACAATCCGTTTTGTCGTTATTTTTTCAATTGTTTACATGATTATGACCCTTGCTTTAGGGGAAGTAGTTGGTCCAAATATAATTTTCCAATTAAATAATGGCCTCATTATTGGCGCATTAATTTGGATTGGGATAATATTATCAGAGCACCTGAAATAGTTAATAAAGGGGCTTGTCTCAAGTGGGGCCAGGCCCCTTTTATGAATTCTTGTTCTCTACTTTCTCTAACAGTTTATCCAATTTTTCTTCCACTTGTTTTAATCGATTATTTCTTTTTTTCATGATCAAAAACGCGACAACAATTGTTGCTGGAATCGCTAACAAAATTGTAAACATAATGAGCTGAAATAGTAGATCTCCACCGTTCAATGTAGCTGTTGCTAAGTACATTTAAATCACTCCTCTTTATGATCTTTTTTTCTTTTCATGTAACAATTCGAGAATTTCGTTCGTTTTATGTAAATCCCTTAGCTTTTTCTCAATTGAAAAAAGAGTGATCAGTATTCCAATCACCACGATTGTTATAATCCCTACCATATTAGCACCTCTAATTTTTCTCCAATCCCATTTTATAGTTATTATAACAATAATTTTACAATGATACATTTAATTAAAAAAACTAGGGCAATATATAGTGATAGATGGGAAGGAGGTATTTCTATGAATGTTGCAATAATGGGAGCAGGATTATCTGGGTTATGCTGCGCTATAACACTTGAACGCCTTGGTGTGAATCCTACTATTTATGAAAAAAGACGGATAGTAGGTGATCGGTTTATTAATGGGGAGGCCTTCATGTCTCTTTTAACAAGACCGATTATTGATCCCATTCGTTATTTTATGGAAGAGCATCAGATTGAAATAAAGCCTGTATCCCATATTCGTACAATGCAAATCTTTTCTGAAAATGAACAAGCAACCATTAATGGGAATCTTGGTTTTCTCAATATTAGAGGTCGACATCCGCTGGCACTAGAAAATCAATTAGCGAATCAAGTGAAATCCCCGATTCACTTTCATTCTGAATATACGTATGAAGAACTGCTTGAAACTCATTCTCATGTTGTTTTGGCTACAGGAGATGCAAGTTATGCGGAAAAATTACAGCCATTTAAAGTGGATACAACGGCCTCTTTAATCGGTGCAACCATAGAGGGAAATTTTGATCGTTATACGGTTTTTATTTGGCTAAACAACCGTTTTGCGCCAAAAGGATATGGTTATTTACTCCCATTTTCTGAAACAGAGGCGAACCTTGTCCTTGGCTATCCTGATAATCTTGTTCAAGCGAACAAAGAAGAGTTATGGAATGAATTTTACAATGAAGTTTGTATGACACTAAACCAATCTTTAAAAGTAACGGACAGCTTTAATATATCGAATTATATTATGGGGACCTGCTCCTTTCCACGAATCGGTAACACATTCTTTGTCGGAAATTGTTTTGGCTCTCTTATGCCGTTTCTAGGATTTGGTCAGCTTGAGGCCATGTTAACTGGAATTTATGCAGCCTATGACATTTGTGGATTAGGAAAGTACGAGGATTTAGTCAAGCCGATACAAAACAGCTATAACGACTCCGCTACATTAAGACACGCCATCGAAAAGCTTGGAACACCGATGCACGACATCATCGTGAAACAACTAGACGGATATTTAGGAAAAGCTCTCTTTCAAAAAACAAGAATTAATCCGCTTAAAGTAATGGGGTTTTTACTGAGACCATTTGTGAGAGGATAAAAGTGGGGCCAGGCCCCGAATCGGGGCCTGGCCCCACACTTAAAAAAAGCTTTGATACACATGTTTAATTTGGTGTTCGGCTTCTTTCATCATTGTTGTGATGAGTTCTTTGACGGTTGGGATGTCTTGAATTAAGCCGGCGATTTGGCCGCTGTTGACGTAGCCTTGTTGGAAGTCTCCTTCGATCGCTCCTTTAATATGGTATATTTCGCTTGTTTTTTCATTGAATTGCTCAAGGGTCATGCCTTCTTTTTCGTGCTGGAGTATTTTTTCTGCATATTCTCCTTTTAATACCCTTCTTACTCTTCCAACGGATCGACCGACAATCATCGTTTCATTTTCAGATGCTTGTAAGATTTTTCGTTTATATTCGTCATGAAAAGGAGCTTCTTTTGTCGCGATAAATCGTGTTCCCATTTGAACACCTTGGGCACCGAGCATAAGAGCAGCAGCAAATCCCTTTCCATCTCCGATTCCGCCAGCTGCGACAACGGGGATGTTAACATGCTTTACGATTTGTGGAATAAGCGTAAAGGTTGTTAGCTCGAGTGAAGAGTTAATTCCAGCTGCTTCAAAGCCTTCCGCTACTAAAATATCCGCTCCTGCTTGTTCTGCCTTCATTGCATGTTTAACAGCCGCAACAATCGCAATAACTTTTATGTTATGCTCGTGAAGAACTGGAATCAAAGGAGACGGGTTCCCAGCTGATAAGGAGACAGCCTTTACTTCATGTTTAATCGCAAGTTCAACGAGCTGTTTCGTATAAGGTGAAACGGTAATTGGAATATTGATCGCAAACGGTTTATCCGTTCTTTCCTTCGTTTCAATAATGATTTTTTCGACTTCTTCAGGTGTCATCGTTCCACAACCGATTGTTCCAAGTCCCCCAGCTTCAGATACAGCTGCTGTTAATGGAGCATTGCTGATATTCCCCATTCCGCCTTGGAAAATCGGGTAAGTAATTGACAGGATTTCCGTAATCGAATTCATAATAATTCCCCCGTAATCTAGCATTTTCACTATTATATCAAAATTCAGTTATTTTCATGGACGATATATGGATGAACGGTTGCATCGTACTGATCATTTCGGTGCAACACATGATGTTCCGTTTCAAACACACTTTCAAAAAATCGACTAGCTGGAACGGCTAACAATTGATAATATTGACGAAATAATTGGGCTGCCTCTTGCCCGCACCAAATATCAGGTAGCAATTCTTTCGGTAAACCTGGATCGATAAATAAAAACTTTCGGTATTCGTGTACTAATTTCGTTCTTTCTACAAAACAGTCAGCATCCGTCATTTTTCCTTCTTTCATCAATTTTTCATGAAATTCAAATTGCTTTTCGTAATTCGCAATGAATTCTTTATATTTTTTCTCTATCTCTTTCATTTGAAAGCTTCTTTCAACAATCGAATGGTTATCTTTTGGCCCGACATGATCTGTCACAAAAAAGTCTACATAAGGGGTAATTTCATATTTTTCTAAAATGAACCCAACTTCTTTTTCTAAATTGTTAGGGGAAATACAGCAACTATTAGATAAATGACCAAACCCACTCCACATTAATTCCTTTCGAAAGTCCTCGCGAATTCGTCGCCTCTTTTCAGGAATTGTATACATCAGTATTCGCCATTTCCCGTCCCATTTATGTGGAGACAATTTAAAAATTCTTCGTCCTGCCTCATCCATCCTTTTTTCTCCACGCTTTGTTAAAAAATAATAGCTTTTATTGCCGTTTTTTTGTGATTGAAGCCAGCCTTGCTTCACCATTCTTGATGCCGCAACACGAACTGATTGCTCATTGTGACCAAACTCTTTTAGTAAACGAATTAAGCTACCAATCCAAATTTTATTTCCATAATGACGAATATAATCGCCAAATAAAGTAAAAATCATCGATTGTGTATTTCCCATTCTTTTTCACTCTTTCTCCTAGTCCGCTCCGTTTATTTTCCCATAAATTTTGGTGGTCTTTTATCACTAAATGCTTTTAATGCTTCGATTCGGTCTTGTGTCGGAATCGTTAGTTCATAAGCTTTCGCTTCAATAGCAAGACCTGTTTGTAAGTCAGTATTCATGCCTTGTGAAATCGCAAATTTTGCTTGCCGTAATGCAACAGGACCATTTTTAAGCATTTCAGCTGCAAAGCTTTCACAAGCATTTATGAGTTCTTCTTTTTTAACAACCTTCGTTAAAATTCCTAAATCATACGCTTCTTCTGCTGTTATTTTTCTTGCTGTAAAAATAAGCTCTTTTGCTTTATTTTCACCAATTAATCGAGGTAATCGTTGCGTTCCACCTGCACCTGGAATAATCGCCCAGCTTGTTTCCGTTAATCCCATTTTGGCTTCCTCAACAGCTATTGCAAAGTCACAAGCCAGAAGTAATTCAAAGCCGCCACCGAATGCATATCCATTCACCGCTGCAATCGTTGGTTGTGGCAAGTTCGCAATTCGGTTAAAAACCTCTCTTATTGCATTGACATTTCGTCTTACTTCAGATTCTGTTAGGTTTTTGCGCTCCTTTAAATCTGCCCCGGCGCTAAATGCTTTTTCACCTCTTCCTGTGAAAATTACCACTTTCACGTCATCTCGAACGTGAATAAACTTAACGATTTCTTCAAGCTCACATAATGTTTGGTAATTAAAGCAGTTTAACGATTCAGGTCGATTAATGGTAACATAGGCAATGTTATTTTTCTCTTCAAGTAACACGTATTTCATGATTACATTTCCTTTCATTCGTATTTAGTGCTTGAAAGTTTTTGTATGGAACAGGAATCTAGTATTTAGCCCTCGCACGAGTTGCAAGGGCTAAAAAAACATTATTCGATATTTTGAACAATGACTGCAATTCCTTGGCCGACACCGATACACATCGTTGCAAGGCCATAGTTTGATTGTCTTCTTTTCATTTCATAAATTAGAGTTGTTAAAATTCTTGCCCCACTTGCTCCTAGTGGATGACCAAACGCAATGGCTCCACCATTTACATTCACTTTTTCGTGATCGAGTTTTAGCTCCCTTATACATTGAATCGATTGGGAGGCAAAGGCTTCGTTTAGTTCTACTAAGTCAATGTCTTCGACTGTTAAGTTCGCTCTTTGTAAGGCTTTTTCGCTTGCATATATTGGACCTAATCCCATTACTGCTGGCTCTAGTCCTGCAGTTGCACCAACGATATATTTAACAAGTGGCTTTAAGCCTAGTTCCTTCGCTTTTTCAGCACTCATCATTAGTAAAGCAGAGGCACCATCATTAATTCCTGAAGCATTACCAGCTGTAACGGTACCATTTTCAAACAATGGCTTTAATTTCGATAGCTTTTCCATCGATGTATCAGGACGAGGATGCTCGTCTTTGTCTACGATTATTGTATTTCCTTTTTTATCTGTTAACTCAACTGGGACGATTTCGTTTGCAAATTTATTTTCTTCAACCGCACGTTTGGCACGCATTTGGCTTTCAAAAGCAAATTCATCTTGTTCTTCACGGGTAATTTGATAGCGCTTCGCTACATTTTCTGCTGTTTCTGGCATCGAGTCGACACCATACATTTCTTTTAATTTCGGGTTAATAAAACGCCATCCGATCGTTGTATCAAATAATTCCATTGGTCCTCTAGGAAACTCTTTATCTGGCTTGGCCATGACATAAGGTGCTCTTGTCATACTTTCGGTTCCGCCAGCAATGAAGATGTCTCCTTCCCCAACCGCAATTGCTCGTGCTGTATAAATGACAGCATCAAGTCCTGAGCCACATAGACGGTTAACCGTTGTTCCACCAACTTCGATTGGTAGCCCTGCTAATAATGCTGACATTCTTGCGACATTTCGGTTATCTTCACCCGCTTGATTGGCATTTCCTAAAACAACTTCTTCGATTTGGTCAGCTGGGAGATTTGGGTTTCGGTCTAATAATGCTTTAATGACAATCGCGCCTAAATCGTCTGGTCGAACATCCTTTAAAGCACCTTTATATCGACCAATTGGTGTTCTGACAGCATCTACAATGACGACTTCTCTCATTTTTTAATCATCTCTTTCTCGTTTGTATAGTCATATACTCCTTTTCCTACCTTCCGACCTAGTCGACCTGCTTTTACATACTGCTCTAATAATGGGGCTGGGCGATATTTTTCACCTAATTTTTCATGTAAGTACTTTAAGTTATTTAAACGAGCATCTAATCCAACTAAATCGACAAGCTCAAATGGTCCCATTGGGTAATTAAGTCCTAATTTAATAGCTTTATCAATATCCTCAGGTGTCCCTAATCCTTCTTGGAGCATATAAAAGGCTTCGTTTCCAACTAATGCACTAATACGGCTTGTGACAAAGCCAGGAAATTCATTAATGACAACCGTTTCTTTTCCCATTTTTTCTGCAACCTGTTTAATCGTTTCAGCTGTTTCATCGTTTGTTTCTAAGCCACGGATGATTTCAACAAGCGGCATTTTATGAACAGGATTAAAAAAGTGCATAGCAATGGTTTTTTCAGGACGTTTCGCATATGAAGCGATTTCTGTCGGACTCATGGTGGAAGTGTTTGTGGCAAATAAACAATGTTCAGGTGCTGACTCTTCAAGCTGTTCGAAAACTTGTTTTTTAATTTCAGCCTTTTCTGGAACTGCCTCAATGACTAAGTCCGCTGATTTGACACCTTCTTTTAAGCTCGTGCTGTAAACAATTCCTTCCTTGACCCGTAACGCTTGTTCTTCCGTTACTTTTTGAAGCTGTAGTCCTTTGTCAGCGATTTTATCTATTTCCCGCTTCGCACTTTGTAACGCCTCTTCATTTATATCAATAACCGTTACATGAAACCCTGCAACAGCACTTACATACGCAATCCCTCTTCCCATAACACCTGAACCGACGACCGCTAAATTTTGTACCATAATCCCTCTTCCCCCTTTGTCATTACTCGATATAAATGAAGAGGCTGCCTTATGGGGCCTGGCCCCAAGTTAGACAGTCTCTTCATTTGATGGGGCCTGGCCCCAAGTTAGCTTTTTTTTCGTCTTTTGGGGCCTGGCCCCAAAAAATGGGCCCCAAAAAATGCATTACACACATTATACGCCTAATGGGTTGATTGGACGGCTTCCGTAGTAGGAGAGGATGCTTTTTGTTTCTGTGTATAGGTCTAGTGTTTCGATACAGAGTTCGCGTCCGAAGCCGGATTGTTTGTATCCGCCAAATGGTGTTCCAGGGAATGCTGAGAATGGGCAGTTGACCATCACGATTCCAGCTTGAATTTGGTTGGCTACACGAGTTGCTTTTGCACCGTCTTTTGTCCAAATAGCTGAACCTAAACCGTATTCTGTATCATTGGCTAATTGAATGACTTCTTTTTCATCTTTAAATTTCATGACAACGACAACTGGTCCAAAGATTTCTTCTTTTACGACTTTCATATCGTGTGTCACATTTGTGATGATGGTTGGTTCATACCAGAACCCATTTTCGAATCCTTCTATTTTTGCAGGTTTCCCACCAACTAAAATTTCTGCACCATCTTCTCTTGCTGATTGTACGTAACCATCAATAACATCAAGCTGCTTTTGATCAATAATGGCACCGACATGTGTTTCTTTATCAAATGGATTTCCAAGCTTAAGCTTTTTCGTTTTTTCAATAAATTTAGACATAAACTCATCATAAATATCCTCATGTACATATAAACGAGAGCGCGCTTCACAGGATTGACCTGTGTTATAGAAGATACCAAATAATGAACCGTCAACAGCTGCATCAATATCTGCATCATCAAACACGATGTTTGGTGATTTTCCCCCAAGCTCAAGTGTGACACGTTTTAATGTAGATGATGCTTTTTCCATAATATTTCTTCCGACAGGTGTAGAACCTGTAAAGGCTACTTTATCAACCTTTGGATGCTGTACTAAGTAATCGCCAACATCAGCACCAGAACCAGGAACGATATTGACAACTCCTTCAGGTACGCCTGCTTCTAAGCAAATTTCCCCTAATACGATGGCTGTTAATGGTGTTAAAGAAGCTGGTTTAACGATCACAGAACATCCTACTGCAATCGCAGGAGCAATTTTCCATGCTGCCATCATTAACGGATAGTTCCACGGAATAATTTGAGCACATACACCAACTGGCTCTTTTTCCGTATAGTTATGGAATTGACCTGGTACGTTATTGACAACACCGCGATGACCAACAATGGCACCAGCATAGAATTCAAAGTCTTCAATCGCCTGCATGACTTGTCCTTGTGCAGCATGAAGAGATTTACCTGTATCTAAAATCTCTAATTCTACGATTTCGTTGAAGCGAGAACGCATGATGGAAGCAATTTTATTTAATACTCTTGCCCGTTTATTCACCGGGTATTTTCTCCATTTTCCATAATCAAAAGCATTTCTTGCCGCTTCGATTGCTTTTTCTACATCTTCTCTTGAAGCTTTGGCTACTTCAGCAATTGGTTCACCAGTTGCTGGATTGTATGTTGTGAATCGTTCATTTTTCACACCGTCGACTTTTTCTCCGTTAATAATAAGCTGATAATAATCACGCTTTAATGTTTGCTCTTGATTTACTTCTTTTGTAACCGTCATGTTCTCCACTCCTTTTTATTTTCCACTAAATTTGGGTTTTCTTTTTTCTAAAAACGCTTCAATTCCTTCCCGATGATCTTTCGTATATCCAGCGATGGTTTGTCCTTCCGCCTCTTTTTCAAGGTATTCATCTAATGTAAGAGTGGAAGCAAGTTGTACATATTTCTTCATTAATCCAATTGCTCTTGTTGGGCTGTTTGCTAAACGAGTTGCAAACGCTTCCACTTTTTCCGAAAATTCATCCTCTTGAATCACTTGATTGGCAAGACCTAAGCCTAATGCTTGATCAGCAGCTATTTTTTCACCTAAAGCTGAAATTTCGATTGCCTTTGCTTCTCCTACTAATCTCGTAAGAAAATAAAGGTTACCAGAGTCAGGAATCAGTCCAACGTGGACAAATGCATTCATGAAACTTGCTTTTTCACTCATGAATCGGAAATCACAAGCTAATGCTAGGCTAAATCCAGCACCAGCCGCTACTCCGTTAACCGCTGCTATAATGGGTTTTTCACATTTTCTTATTTCCTTTACCATTGGAACATAATGATTGCGTAAAATATCTCCTAAGTTCGATCCTTCTTCTACCTCTGACAAATCTTGGCCCGAACAAAAGGCTCTTCCTTCTCCCGTAATCACGACACATCTTACGTCATCATCTTTTGAAGCTTCTTTGATCGCATCTTTTATTTCATGATTCATTTGAGCGATAAACGCATTTAATTTGTCTGGTCTATTCATTCGAATCCAGGCTACATGTTTTTTTACTTCATAAATAATCGTTTCAAAAGCCATTCCAACCCATCCTTTATTTCCCTTTAAAATTTGGTTTTCGTTTCTCTATAAATGCATCCATACCTTCTCGTTGATCTTCCGATGAAAATAAAATGTAGAAGTTTTTCCGTTCATATTGCATTCCTTCGTATAATGGATAATCAACGGCTTTATTGACTGCATCTTTAATGAGTCGTACAGAAAGAGGAGGCTGTTTGGCTAATCGCTTCGCTAGTCTCATTGCCTCTTCATCTAGAAGCTCTTGTGCAACAATTCGGTTAATAATGCCGTACTCCAATGCTTTTTCAGCCGGAATTCTTTCTCCAAACCAAAGCCATTCTAATGCTTTTGTTCTACCAACTAGTTTTGTAAGACGCTGGGTTCCACCTGCACCAGGCATAACACCTAAATGAACTTCAGGAAAGGCAAACTCGGTCCCTTCTGCAGCAATTAATAAATCACAGCTAAGTGCAAGCTCAAATCCACCGCCAAAAACAAACCCTTTTACCGCTCCGATAATTGGTTTTTTAATGAGAGCCATGCGATCCCAATCAGCAAATTGATTAAGGAGCTCAAGAGATATCGTTGTATCATGTGCCATTTCATGAATGTCGGCACCAGATGAAAACGCCCGACCCTTTCCGCGAAGTAAAATCACTTTAACTGTATCATCTCGGTCAAATGCTTCCATCGTTTCAACGATTTCTCTAACCATTTTTCGGTTAAGAGAATTAAATTGTTTCGGTCGGTTCAGCTCAATGATGCCGACCCCGTCCTTTTGGAATATTTCGATAAATTCAAGGGTCATTCTTCCTCTTCCCCTATCATGAGTGTGACAAGACCTTTCGCAAAGCTCATTAAGTCTTTAGCAGAAGCTTTTCCTTCTTCAGATTTCATTCCATTTTTCATTGCTTCATAATCTTCGTAATACATTTCACACATTAAATAGTACTCGCTGACATCTCCCATTGGTGTTGTGCTAAACTTCGTTACTTTCATTTTTTTCAATCCAGGAATTTTTTCGGTAATCGGTACGTGGACATTGAAATAATGCTCATCAAATTTTTCTTTATCCTCCGGCTGTTTATATAAAGCTACTAATTTAACCATGTTACATCCTCCTATTCTTTTACATTAAATTAGAAATTGGTTTCATCGCTTCAAACGGATTTTTACAGCTTTTGCAATATAAAATACTTCTACATGCTGTTGGACCAAAGATGTTTTCAAGTGACACATAGGTAGAGCCGCAATATGGACAGTCAACTTCCCAAAGGCCATCTTCTTTCATGTGACGAGGTGGTGGAGCAATTCCAAATTTCTTTAACCCTTCTTTTCCTTTCTCTGTAATACGGTCTGATGTCCAAGGCGGATCATAAATAAACTCTACCTTTACATCAAAAGAATAAAACTCTTCCTTGACTGCTTTGATAATATTCTTTTTAATAATGTCTAGAGCTGGACATCCTAAAAAGGTTGGCAGGATTTGAATCGTAATTTGGTCACCCTCTACTAAAACGTTTTCAACCATTCCCAAATCAATAATGCTAACCGTATCAATTTCAGGGTCTTTTACGTAGTCTAGTATTTGTAAGACACTTTCTTTTGATATAACGAGATTTTTCACCTCCACCTTCTTCACCTCCTTTATGGGATTTACCACGCTGTTTTCGTATCAATGCGGTACACTTCAGATAAAGTCGCTAAAGCTGAGTCAATATCTTGTGTGTGCTCTCCATTTCTACCGTTAAGAGAATAGTTTTTCGGAATTTCAGGTACTGAAATATTTAAGGATTGACAAACCTTTTCTAGTTCTTGAGTCCATCTTTCTTTTAATGTTTCTTCATCTTCAATCAGTTTGAACTCAACGATTTTTTCAGCTTTTGATCCATAGGAGAATAAGTCTCCTAAATCTACTTCTACTTTTTTCATCGCTTCTAGCATTCTATTTTTTGCTTCTTCTGTTGAACTTAGTAGTTGAACAAACCAAGTTCTCCAGTGAAGCAGGTGATAATAAAGCTCCATGTTTACTTTTCTAGCAATTTCTGCGAGTGGTTCATAAGAACTTTTCGATAAAGAATCAATTTTTACCTTCTTTGCTTGTGTGTAAAAATAGTTTCGAACTACAGCATAAGCCCAATCATATTTTGGTGTATCCTTATAAAACCCTTCTCCATTGATGCGTTCTACTAAAATACTATTTTTTCGTTCATGGCTTGGACGTAAGTGAGCTAATTCGTCTGACTTCCGATTTTCAAGTTTCTCTAGTAACTCGTAATACATCGTTGCGTGTCCCATCGTATCCTGGCTAATAGATGAAAAAGCAATATCTTCTTCGATATGTGGAGCTAATCCTAACCATTCAGAACCACGAAACGAAAACAAGAAGTCATCATCAGCTAATTGATATAATAAATCTTTAAGATGTTCTTCAAATACAGGATCTAAAGTTTTATTTGTTTCAGTCATTTTTTCCACCTCCAGCCCAAGACAGGATTTCTTTTTCATCGAGCATTTTTTGTTCATAATGTCTCCACTTTTTCTTTAAGTAGCCGTAGCCTTTTGCTGTGCGATAATCTTTATTATCGAGTCGCTGTAGCATTTTTTTCTCATCTGGGCTAAGAGTACGAAGGTCATTTCGATTTACTACCCAAATATCGACAACCGGCTCCCTTCTCATAAAATTTTCCTGAGCCATCATAATAGCAATTTCTTTATTTGGAGCCAGTAGACTAAATTGATGCTGCATTGGTGAAGTTGGTGTTCGTCTACTAAACACTTCAAATTCTTGATAGAAAGATTTATCTGAAGTCACTTTTCATCTCTCCTTTTGCCTACTATCATTGTGCTTGCAATGCTTCGCGCACCCATGCATTTGTTTCATACGATACACGGCGTAAGTTTAAACGTGCCTGTGAACGAGGTCCTTGGTTTTTAATAATCTTTTTAAATTCGTTCCAATCTGGTTGTTGATAGATCCATTTTTCTTGCTCTTCATCGTAATGTAAGGTTGGATCAGGGATTGTTAATCCTAGTGATTGAATTCTCGGAATATATTTGGTAAAGAAGCTTTGTCTTAGTTCCTCATTATTTTTTGTACGAATCTTATATTTGATCGTAATATCTTGCTTTGAGCTTCCTGTTGTATCACTGCTTGCTGGACCGAAGAACATTAATAGTGCACTCCACCAGCGGTTTAATGCATCCTGAAGCATTTCTCTTTGCTGCTCAGTTCCTTCTGCTAACGCCATAATAATGGCTTCACCATGTTGAGCATGGAATACTTCCTCAGCACAAATTCGTTGTAATGCTCTTGCATATGGTCCGTATGAAGCGTTGAGCATGTTCGTTTGTGTAATAATGGCAGCACCATCCACAAGCCAGCCAATTAAACCTGCATCTGCCCAAGTTCTTGCTTCCATATGGAATACGTTATGGAATTTTAGTCTTTCTTCAAATAGATCTTGCATAATATCAGCGCGATTTTTTCCATAAGGCTTTAATAAGTCTTCTGCAACACGTAAAAGAAGCTGTCCATGTCCCATTTCATCCTGCACTTTTGCCATAATTCCAAGCTTTCTTCGAAGGGATGGAGCTTTTGGTACCCATTCTTTTTCAGGTAATGCCCCCATAATTTCACTAATTCCGTGCATGGAAATGAGTTTAATGAGCGCCATGCGATACTCATCTGGCATCCAGTCATCCGCTTCGATTTTATCCCCAGCGGCAATACGAGCCTCAAACTCCTGTAATTTTTCATTATATTCTGCCGTTATCATCTTTATGACCACCTCATTATATAACGTTTCTTTAACGTTATTATATTTTATTGTTATATCAAAAGCAATAAAAACATTCAGAATTTTTTAAAATGCATGCTCTTTTTCTTTATCTTCTTTAAAAGATGTAGACTTGACTTTAATGGATTCAGTCGGACATCCTTCACGTGCATCCTCTAAATCATCATATAAATCCTCTGGTACTTCTTCAGTCCCTTGGTTATTGTCAAGTAAGACGAATGCTAAACCTTCTTCATCATAATCAAAAATTTCTGGTGCACACGCTCCACATGAACCACAAGCAATACATGTTTCTTGATCGACAATAACAAATTTCGGCATGTTGTATTCCCCCTTTGTTGTTCACTAATTATTAAGAAGTGCTTGATACTTTCTCTTTCCCTTTTCCCATAATGCTTGTACTATGAAGTGGTTGAGTTTTCGCATTTGGGTCGACATAAACCTTTGCATGACTTACCGCAATTGGAGCTTCTCCAAATCCTGTGGCAATTAATTTCACCTTGCCCTCATACGTACAAATATCTCCAACGGCAAAAATTCCTTCAATGTTCGTCTCCATTTTTGAATTCACAACAATGGAGTTCTTTTGAATTTCTAATCCCCAATCTTTAATCGGCCCTAATGACGAAACAAAGCCATAATTGACAATGACGGAATCGACCTCGATTGCTTTTTCTTCTTCTGTTTTGACATGTTGTAAAACGCACTTTTCTATTTGATCTTCTCCTACTAATTCTTTCAATACATATGGTGTTAACACTTGTACAGATGAACGCTTTAATGTATCAACACTATGCTCATGAGCGCGAAACTTATCTCTTCGATGGGCCAAATAAACTTCTTTTGCAATTGGCTCTAGCATTAACGCCCAGTCAACGGCAGAGTCGCCACCACCTAGTAGAAGCACTCTTTTTCCTTGATAAAAGGACATATCTGTTACAAAATAGCTTAAATTTTTGTTTTCGAATTTTTCAGAACCTTCAATCTCTAGCTTTCTTGGTTTAAATGCCCCATTACCTGCTGTAATTAAAATAGATTTGGAAAAATGAACACCTTGATTCGTTTCAATGAAAAACGAACCATCCTCTTGCTTTATAATATTTTCAACCGTTTCATTTAAACAAACGGTTGGGTTAAACTGGTCCATTTGTTCTTTTAAATTATCAACTAATTCTTGAGCTCGGACCTTTGGAAATCCAGCAATATCATAAATATATTTTTCTGGATATAATGTAGCTAATTGTCCACCTAATTGAGGTAAGCTTTCAATGACTTTCACAGACATTTGACGTAAACCAGCGTAAAAGGCTGAAAACATCCCAATCGGGCCACCACCAATAATGGTGATATCATATATTTTGTCTTGTTCCATTTAATCACTCCTATCTTCGTTCTGTATTAGCGGATTGTCATAATCGTTTTAGTTTCCAAGCTATCAACAGCAGCATTTAACATTTTAATCCCCAAAAAGAATAGCTCCCATCTTTATATCCTGTTGTGTTTTCCTGAATGAACCTTCCATTGGGAGCTATCTTTGCTTCATTAAACAGATAATTTATTTTGATTTCTTTTATCGACGATTCTTATTGCTTTTCCTTCTGATCTAGGAATTGTTCTTGGCGTATTTACGACAACATCCATTGTGACGAGGCAGGTTGATTTCATTAGGTGTGCTAAATTCTTTTTCAAATTTCCAATTTGTTCATGGTTTAAATCTTCATTAATACTTTGACTAAATTTTTCTTCAAGCTCAACGTGTAAAACACAGTTATCTAATGGACCATTTTTCACAAGGTGAATCTGATAATGTGGTGCGAGTTCACGAACTTGTAGTAATGCACGCTCAATTTCAGACGGGAATACGTTAACACCACGAATGATTAACATATCATCGATACGTCCTTTAACGCGTGACATTCTAACGGTTGTTCGTCCACATTTACATTTTTCCTTTGTAATAGAAGCAACGTCTCCTGTACGATAGCGAATGATTGGCAATGCTTCTTTCGTTAAGCTTGTGAAAACTAATTCACCTTCTTCTCCTTCGCCAACAGGTTCTAACGTTTTTGGATTAATCACTTCAACGAAGAAATGGTCATCTTGAATATGCAACCCATCCTGTGCCTCATGACATTCAATTCCAACACCTGGTCCTATTACTTCACTTAATCCGTAAATATCAACAGCTTTAATACCTAATGTATTTTCTAACGTTTCCCTCATTTCTTCAGACCATGGCTCTGCTCCGAAAATTCCATATTCTATACTTGTTTCTCTCGGATCAATACCAATCTGAGTCATTTTTTCTGCAATATTTAAAATATAAGAAGGTGTTCCTGCAATACCTCTTGGTTTTAAGTCTTGAATGAGTGTAATTTGTCGTTCTGTATTACCACCAGATGCTGGAACTGTGGCTACTCCTAATTCTTCAGCTCCATAATGAAGACCAAGTCCTCCTGTAAATAATCCATATCCATACGCATTATGGAATACGTCTCCTTTTTTCCCGCCTGCTGCAGCGATACATCTTGCAACAACTTCTGACCAATTTTTAATATCATTTTTTGTATACGCTACCACGGTTGGCTTACCGCTTGTCCCAGATGAAGCATGGATACGAACGATTTCATCCTGTGGAACAGCTAATAAACCAAAAGGATAGTTATCTCTTAAATCCTGTTTTTTTGTAAATGGTAGCTTCGTAATATCCTCTAAGCTTTTAATATCCTCTGGCTTTATACCAGCTTCATCAAATTTTTTCCGATAAAAATCGACATTATCATACACACGGCTAACCGTTTCCTGAAGGCGTTCTAACTGAACTTTTTCCTTTACCTCAGGTGTAATCGCTTCCATTTCTTTGTTGAAAATCAAGGAAATCCCCCCATCTCCCTTAATTGTGTATAACGAATTTTCAACGTTTTCATAACGAACGTTATGTAATTAATATATAATTCGCAAAAAAGTATGTCAACAGTATATTCTGAAAATTTTTAATAGTAGCATTTGTTTTTCTGTTTATCTATAAAAGCCAATAATTCCAATATATTCAAGTGTCTATTCTGCTATTTACAGAGAAAATAAATTATGTTAATTTTTCATTAATTCTGATTTTTAAAAAATCTAAAATTGTGACATCAACGAAACGAAATCAGTTCTTTCTATTATATTTTTAAGGAGATGGATGATGAGAAATTTAGACGAAAAACAATTACATCAAACACATTACGAGGAAATTTTGAAAAAGTTAAAAGAAGACCCTTATGCTAATTTTTTAGGGATTCAATTGACAGAATTAAAAGAAGGTTATGCTCAAGCGGAACTTACGATTAAAGATCACATGTTAAATTCTCATGGTACTGCTCATGGTGCTGTCATTTTTGCCTTGGCCGATTATGTTTTTGCGGCGGCAAGTAACTCCTATGGAAAAACAGCGGTAGGAATTACGACTACTACTCAATTTATGAGTCCTGGAATTTTAGGTTCTACTATTAAAGCAACTGCGACAGAGCAAAAAAGAAATGCTAAGCTTGCTTGGTATCAAATTCATGTAGAAAATAGTGACGAGCTATTAGCTACAATGGAAGGAATTGTTTACCGAAAATCTCAATTATTTATTCAAGACAAATAAATATAGAAAATAGAGACTTACATCTAGAAATGCTCCATGAAATCTATTTTGCAATATTTCGAATAGAACGTTACGCAAATGATGCGCAATGTTCTTTTTTATTAAAATCTTTTTAATAGTCGATGTTGATTTATAGAATCGTTTGTACACTTGAAGCGGAAAGCGTCTGCCACCGAAATAAAATTTAATTTACTATGAAAAGGGCCGTACTTTTGGAAAGCCCCGAATTACGCAAAACATAACAAACTATTCTAAAAACCGACAATATTCTGAATATTGGTATTTACAAAAGACATCCTCTGTGCTAAATTCAATCTAAAGAATATAATGACTTTGCGATATATCGTTTAGTATTCGTTATATCAATTAATTGTAATGATTTAGTCTTTAGGGGGTTAGAATTCAAAATATTCCGAATAATCCATACTCATTTATTTTAAACAACTGCTTAAGGGGGACTTCAAATGGGAGATTTTCTTCAATTTTCGTTAACCGGACTAACGATCGGAAGTATTTATGCGATTGTTGCTCTCGGATTTGTCACCATTTACAGTGTGACGAAAGTTATTAATCTTGCACAAGGGGAATTTGTCATGCTAGGTGGGATGGTGATGTATTCCCTCATAACTGCTGGATTACCATACTGGGTTTCTTTTTTCGTCACGATTACCATCGTTATGATCATTGGATCTTTAATGGAATATACACTCGTCAGAAGAGCAAAAGAAGCTGATGCCATTAGCTTAATTATTCTAACAATAGGAGCAGCTATTTTTATTCGTGGGATTGCTAGTGTCATTTGGGGAAAAGACCAAGTACGTATCGAGCCATTTACAAATAATGATCCGATTACAATTGCAGGTGCAACCACAACACCTCAAGGAATTTGGGTTATTCTCATAATGCTTCTTGTCGTTATATTTCTTTACATTTTGATTGATAAAACTATTCTAGGGAAAGCCTTCCAAGCATGTTCTGTTAATCCTTTAGCAGCAAGATTAATGGGGATTCGCCCGAAAAAAATGTCAGCGTTTTCATTCACATTAAGTGCTGCACTTGGTGCTTTAGCTGGACTTGCAATTGCACCGATTATGTTTCCAGCTTATGATGTCGGAATCATGTTAGGTGTGAAAGGATTTTCAGCCGCGATTTTAGGTGGATTAGGAAGTGCTCCTGGTGCTGTTATCGGAGGACTGTTAATTGGCTTTTTAGAATCCTTTGGTGCAGGATATATTAGTTCAGGTATGAAGGATGCGATTACGTTTGGTGCAATTTTACTCCTCCTATTAATCCGTCCTAGTGGCATTTTAGGTGAAAAAAGCGTTGGTAAAGGAGGGCTATGATGAAATTACAAGGAGTTCAACAAACAAAGTGGAAAGGAGTACTCATTTTCTCCCTCATCATTCTCATTTTTCCACTAATTGTTACAAAATCTTTTTACTTAACACATGCTACATTTGCTGGAATTTATTCAATCGTTGCCATCGGACTCGGACTTTTAATGGGATATGCAGGACAAATATCGCTCGGACAAGCTGCCTTTTATGGAATCGGTGCTTATACGACAGCTGTTTTAACAACATCATTAGGATTTAATCCTTGGATTAGTTTAATATTTTCTATTCTTTTCCCTGCCATCATTGCCTATATTACAGGGTATACAATGGCTAGATTAAGCGGCTATTACTTAGCAATGGCGACCCTTGCACTAGGAATTATCATTCATACATTGCTCGTTGAATGGCGAGATGTAACAAAAGGAGCTTCTGGATTCTATGGTGTTCCCCAAATTGATTTATTTGGGTATACCTTCACTCAAGGAACATCTTACTACTATCTCGTATGGACATTTGCGCTTATTGTATTAATTCTTTCGTTAAATATCGTTCATTCTCGGGTTGGAAGAGCTTTAAGGTCCATACATGATAGTGAAATTGCAGCAGGATCTATGGGAGTCAACACTGGTAAATATAAAATGCAAATATTTGTTTTAAGTGCTATGTTTGCTGGGCTTGCTGGATGGCTTTTTGCCCATATGAGCTATAGTATTTCACCTGCATCCTTTACGCTTGATGCGTCGATTATGTTTTTAACGATCGTTGTATTAGGTGGGAGCAGAAGCATTTGGGGAGCCGTCATTGGAACGATATTAATTAAGATTGTTAGCATTTTTATCCACTATCTTGGAGAACATTTCCCTTTTATTACGAGTGATTTTGAGCATGTCATTTTTGGATTGATTTTAATGCTCGTTGTCATTTTCTTACCACGCGGGCTATTCCCAACAATTGTTGATCAAATTCGAAATGTTCAAATTAAAAAAGTTGGAAAAAGTGTTCAGCAAAAAGAAGTTTAACACGATTGTGAGGTGAGAAAATTGTTAGAAGTTAAATCTGTTACGAAGCAATTCGGGGGGGTTGTAGCCAACCAAGATGTTTCTTTTACAGTAGAAGAAAATCAAATTGTTGGCTTAATCGGTCCAAATGGTGCTGGAAAAAGCACAATGTTTAATATGATTTCATCTATTTTTCCACCAACATCTGGGGAAATTCGATTTTTAGATAAAAGAATTGACCAACTACCAGCCTATAAGGTTGCACCATTAGGGATTTCTCGAACATTCCAAAACCTACAAGTCTTTAAAAATATGACGGTGATTGAAAATGTCATGGTTGGTCAGCATATTCAAACGAAAACAAATCTATTAAGTGCAGCATTTTTACTACCTAGTTCGAGAAAAGAAGAAAAAGTGATATATGAAGAAGCAATGAAATATTTAGAGTTTGTAGGTCTTGATTCGTTATATGACCATCAAGCAGGTAGCTTAGCTTTAGGGAAATTACGTCTTCTTGAATTAGCCAGGGCTTTAGCAACGAAACCAAAACTATTATTACTTGATGAAATTGCAGCAGGTCTAAATCATAAGGAAACACAAGAGATGAGTGAATTAATCGAAAAAATACGAGATTCGGGTGTAACCGTTTTTGTTGTTGAACATGATATGGATCTTGTCATGAGTATTTGTGACAAAATTATTGTTCTTGATCAAGGCATTAAAATTGCCGAAGGAACACCAAAAGAAATTCAAACAAATGAAGCTGTTATCACTGCCTACTTAGGCACTGAAATAGATGAGAGAAATGAGGGGGTGATTGGGTCATGAGCGGGGAACATGTAATGAAAATCGATCATTTATCCGTTAGCTATGGGCCAATACAAGCTTTAAGAGATGTATCTTTTTCTATTGAAAAAGGGGAAATAGTCGCTCTTCTTGGTGCTAATGGAGCTGGAAAAACGACTTTATTGAAAGCGGTTTCCGGACTCTTAAAGCCAAATAACGGTGAAATTATTTACAATGGGGAAAATATTACAGGACTAGAAGCAGAAAAAATTGTGGAAAAGCATCTCATACATGTCCCTGAGCATCGACAAATTTTTTCTACATTAACAGTAAAAGAGAACCTATATTTAGGTGCTTATCACCATCGAAAAAAATCAAAAAAGAAGGATATTGAAGAAAAATTAGAACGTGTTTTTGAATTATTTCCCATCTTAAAAGAAAGAGAAAATCAGCTAGGAGGAACTTTATCTGGGGGGCAACAGCAAATGCTGGCGATTGCTCGAGGAGTAATGGCTGACCCTGAATTATTACTATTAGATGAACCATCACTAGGCCTTGCTCCACTTATTGCAAAAGATGTACTTGAACTTGTCCGTGAATTACGGGACCAATTTGGCACAACGGTATTATTAATTGAACAAAACGTTGTGGCATCATTAAAAGTTGCCGATCGCGGTTACGTCCTTTCTCACGGCGAAATTGTTAAAGGGGGAAGCTCACAAGACCTACTCAATGACCCTGAAGTCAAGGAAGCATATTTAGGTCATTCAGTGAGTTAATAATAAAAGGGGGAAACATGAATGAAAAAATTTCTACTTTTAATCACGATGATGGTGTTAGTTTTAGCAGCATGTTCTGGAAATAGTGATGATTCATCTAGCTCTGAAGATCCAAAGGAATATAAAATTGGAGTCATTTATTCAAAAACTGGTCCAAATAGTCCGCTTGGTGAACCTGAATGGAATGCGACTAAATTAATTGAAGAAAAAATTAATGCAGAAGGCGGTATTAACGGTGTTCCATTAAAAATCGTGATGGCTGACGATGAATCTAGTCAGGAAAAAGCGACACAAGAAATGAACCGTTTAATTAATGATGAAAATGTCCTTGTAGTATTAGGGTCTTCAGGTAGTGGCCCGAGCCTTGCAATGAAAGGTATTGCGATGCAACAACAGGTTCCAATGATTTCAGCAGCAGCAAGTATTCACATTGTTGAGCCTGCAGAAGAATCAAAATGGGTATTTAAAACTCCACATTCAGACGTTCATGCCGTTGAAAGAATTTATATGTATTTAAATCAACAAGGAATTAGTAAAATTGGAGTTATTAATGACTCAAACGCTTTTGGTACAAGTGGTTTAGAGCAATTAGAAAAATTAGCTGGTGAATATGGTATCGAAATTGTGGCAAAAGAAAGCTATAACACTCAAGACCCAGATATGAGTGCTCAAGTAACAAAGATTAATAGTGCAAATGCTGAAGCAATTGTCGTTTGGGGTACAAACCCTGGCCCTGCTGTTATCGCGAAAAACGTTCGTGAATTAGGTGTCGACTTACCGATTATCGGAAGTCACGGAATTGCCAACCAAAACTTTATTAACTTAGCTGGAGAAGCAGCTGAAGGAGTTGTTATTCCAACAGGTAAATTACTGTTCCCAGAGCAAATTCCACAAGACGATATTCAATATGAAGTGATCTCTACTTTCTATAAAGACTATACCGAAAAATATAATAGTGAACCAACAAACTTCGGCTCTTATGGACATGACAATTTAATGCTCGTTATTGAAGCATTAAAAAATGGTGCAACAGATCGTGAATCCATTCGTGATTACTTAGAAAACAACATTAAAGACTGGGTAGGCGCAACAGGCGTATACAACTTCACCGAAACCGATCACAACGGACTTGAAGCTGGAAGCCTTGTCATGGCTGTCGTAAAAGACGGTAAATGGACTTTACTTGAGAATTAATGATAGAAGGGGCGGGGGACTGTCTCATAAGGGTCTGACCCCACATATCTAAACCAATATATAGCTATTTAACACTTAATTAATAGCTATATATTGGGTTGTGGGGTCTGATACTTTAGTTTTGAGACAGTTCCCCCTCAATTGAGGAGGTTTATCATGAAAACCGTAAATCTTCATGAAGTGATTGATGGTTTAAGCAATCCACCGGCATGTGATACGACACTTGGCGTTAAAGTGTTAGAGGCAAAAGATGGGTATTCTAAAGGTATTTGGACTATTAAAGAGCATCTTTTAAATGGAAATGGAGTTATTATGGGAGGCTTTGTTGCAGCAGCCGCTGACATTATGATGGCTTATGCAATTACTTCCAAGCTAACAAACGACCAAACCTTCGCCTCTATTAATCTACATACAACTTTTCATCGTCCAACTTTTCCTGGTGAAGTATTAATTGAAACGAACGTTGAAAAATTTGGCCGCACCATTAGTTACGTGTCGTCTGTTTTAAAGCAAAATGATAAAGAGGTTGCGAGTGTTACATCTTCTATTATGATTATGGAGAAGAAAAAATAGGGTTTCTTTTGGTTATTCGATGTTTAAGGGTTGAAGTTTTTTATTTTTCGGTTGCGACATTTTATCCTCCATACAAAAAGAACCATCCTATCTCGATGGTTCTTTTACTTTTCTGTCATTTGTTCATAATGTGAATATAAATCTTTCATTGCAGCAACTAGGGCGTTTGCACCTTTACCTTTATAGTTTTCTTGAAGAATTCGGACAGGTTCATCAATTCCATCTTTTAAGCTGATTCCTTTTAGGAGCTTCCCAATAAAATCCCGTCCGTGTTCAGTCGCTAACGTACATGATGCATCTACGATCACACCGTATTTACGGTCAATTTCAACAGTAATAGTTAATGTTTCGTACATGCTTCTTGCTGCCATTCCTTGTGGTAATCTTGCATGTCCAGCTAAAAACAACAAGTTTCCCATTTACCGTGCCCCCCCATCGTTTTCTTGCTTTTCATCATATTATTTTATCAAATTATTTCAATAATTAGAAAAACTAATGACTTCAATTTATGAAATTGGTTTCAGTTTGTAGACAAAGTCTAATTTTGACGGTTTATCAGACTGAATGAAAACTCATGTCTCGAGGCGCGAACCCGATGAGGAGCGGTGTTACATTAAGTAGGTAATAAAGCTCGATTCGGGTGATGTAACAAAGAATGCAAGTGTTTGCTGGCAGTCTGAAATTAATCTATGAAATTGATTTTGCTAAGGAAGGCACATAATTTTCTAATCGACCCACCACTTCTTTTCCAATTTGAATCGATGCTGTTGCTGCTGGTGAAGGTGCATTACAAACATGGACACTTTTCTTCCCAGGAATGATATGAAAATCATCTACTAGCTCTCCATTTTGTTTTAAAGCTTGAGCTCTCACACCTGCAGGGGCAGCCTCTAAGTCATCTTCTTGAATTTCCGGAATGAGTTCTTGTAGACTCTCTACAAATCTTGCCTTACTCCAAGACCGAGCCATTTCCTCAAGGCCCTCTTTCATATATTTACTAGCTAGCTTCCAAAATCCTTTATAAGTCATCGTTTCAACAAAATCTTTTAAATCAAAGTCCGTCTTTTTATACCCTTCTCGTTTAAAGCTTAAAACAGCATTCGGACCTGCTTCTACTCGTCCGTCTATCATTCTTGTAAAGTGAACACCGAGAAACGGGAATTGAGGGTTTGGAACTGGATAAATTAAATTTTTGACTAAAAACCGTTTTTCTGGCTTTAGCATATAATATTCTCCTCGAAACGGAACAATTTTCATATCAATTTTATAACCCGTTAGCTTTGCAATACGGTCACTATGTAGACCTGCACAATTTATTAACAAACGACCTTTAAACGTTCCATTGTTCGTTTCAACCTCTACCCCTTCAACTCCTTCAGTAATATGTGTCACCTTAGTATTTAAACAAAGTTCGCCACCATTATTTTTAATGATTTCTGCAAATTTTTCACTCACTTGCTTATAGTTTACAATTCCAGCCATCGGAACGTGAATAGCAGCTAATCCGTTTACATGAGGTTCAATTTCTCGAAGCTCTTCTGCTGATATTTTTCGAATCTTTAATTGGTTTTTTAAACCTCTTTCATACAAATTGTTTAGAAGAGGTAATTCACTTTCTTTTGTTGCCACAATTACTTTTCCACAGATTTCATGGTCAATCCCATGCTTTTGACAAAAAGCAACCATCGATTGACTTCCTTGCCGAGCAAATCGGGCTTTATAGCTTCCAGGTTTATAATAAATACCAGAATGAATAACACCACTGTTATGACCTGTTTGATGGGAAGCCCACTCTTTTTCCTTTTCTAAAATAAGCACTTTAGATTTTGGATACTTTTCATAGATTGCCATCCCTACTGAGAGGCCAACAATTCCTCCACCGACAATAATAAAATCATACATTGTAAAAACCCCCTAAGAGGTTGACCACAATAGCCAACCTCTCTTTTAGCCTATTATTGTTTAGCAAATACACCACGTTGACGAAGTAGCTCACGATGTAAATCAGGATTTACTTCAAATGGAGCTCTTCCATGCAGCCAGAACGTGTTGTTCAACATAATTAAATCTCCGACTGGTAATTTTAATTCGATTACACTCTTGTCGCTTTCTAAAGACTCAGAAAGATTTTTTAAATAATTTGCCTGTTCAATTGTTTCTGGGTATACAAATTGGTCGATAAAGCAAATGCATGGTTTGTTGTTTACATCATAAAATGTTTCTCGTTGGACTTCTTTTGTAACATTTTTACTTGCAGGTGCTTTATACGTAAATTTATATGAGGCAAGAGGATGATTGCGGAATTTATCGAGCTCTTCCCAATCATCTAAATGGAGCAAACGAGATTCGCCTCCTACAGCATTTTCTTCAGCCATTTTCATCATAAGTAGCCAATCAGTTGGTTCGTCAACAAAGGTTCCATCTGTATGGAACGTGAATAACCGATATGCCTGGCGAAGATAAGAATCACTATTATCCGTATGCTTTACTGTGAAACGTGCATAATATTTCCCACTCATCGCATCAAAGTTCGGAATTCCTACAAGGTGTGTTAAAGCTGTTGAGAAAACGACATAGTCATCTGTATGATGCGCTTCTCCTTGAACCCCAATGGTAAAGGCTCCTGTATTCCGATCATGAAGTATGCTTCGAATCACATCTACAAACTGTGGGTCAACAAGTTGTTTTAAATAATCCGCTACAATAAATCTCATATATGGCACATATTCTAAATTTTGTGGCTCAATCCCTTTTGCTTTTTCAAAAAACGTAGAAACAACACCTTTATCAAATTCAATATGGTACATCCGACTACTTTGTGGATGTAGTTTAACTTCAAACCCATCATATTTTTGAGAAATATTTGTTAAATTCGCTTCGATAATACTCATATTTATTTCCTCCCCTTTGTTTTCATGTTCTTTCATTTCTTCGCGGCGCCGCTAAAAACTAAAAAGAGCCAGCTATACTGTCTGTAATGAAACAGTATAACTGGCTCAAATCTACTTAAACGCTCCAATGCGACTTGGAGTCACATAGATTCAGGCAGTTTAATTACATATTTACAATTGAATTAGAAAATGATAACACTGATCCTGAAAGGGGTACTTTCTGGAAGTGTTTTCTTGTAGTTTTATTATAACGATGATTCGCATTAATTTCAACAATATTTTTAATTTTTTGTATACTTTTTTATTGTACAGGTAAAACGGTAATGGTTTTGAAGGTCGTAAAGAACTCCTTTGCTGCTTGTCCTTGTTCTCTGGAATATGAACTGGAATCCTTCATTCCGCCAAACGGTGCTTGAGGCTCTGCCCCACCTGTTTCACCATTAATTTGGATTAATCCAGCTTCAATATCGTCCATAAACTGAAAGGTTCTTCCGAGGTTTCTCGTAAAGAGAGCAGCACTTAATCCAAAATTTGTGTCGTTTGCTTTTTGAATCGCTTCTTCATAATTTTTCACTTTAAATAAACAAAGAACAGGACCAAAAATTTCTTCTCGAGCAATTGTCATATCCTGTGTCACATTTTCAAATACAGCTGGTTTTATATAGTATCCATGATGAAAAGTTGGATCTTTTTCGCCAATTAAAAGGGATGCCCCTTCTTCTATCCCTTTTTGTATATAGCTGATAATTTTCTCATATTGTTTTTTTGATGCAACAGGTCCCATTTGTACTTCAGGGTCCATTCCTTCACCAATTTTTAGAGAATGAATCTTTTCTAGAAGACGTTCTTTAAATGGTTCATACACTTGTTCATGAATATAAACTCGACTCGTTGCTGTACATCTTTGTCCTGTTTGCTTCATCGCACCAGCTACGATTAAGTCAGTAGCAAGCTCAAGATCTGCGTCTTCTAATACAATAGCTGGATTTTTCCCACCTAGCTCTAATTGATATTTAGCTCCTCTTTTTGCGGCTTTTTGAGCAATTTCTCTTCCAACTCCATTTGAACCTGTAAATGTAATGGCACAAACATCATGATGCTCTACTAATGCATTCCCCACAACTGGTCCATTCCCATTCACTAAATTTAAAACTCCTTCCGGGAGACCAGCTTCAGAAAAAACCTCTACAATTTTAGCTGCAGTAATGCCTGTTTCTTCTGCAGGCTTAAAAACGACAGTATTTCCGTAAACTAAAGCAGGTGCGATCTTCCAAATAGGAATAGCAATAGGGAAATTCCATGGTGAAATAACCCCTACCACTCCAAGTGGAACCCGTTTTGTAAACAACAATTTTTCATTACTTGCGGAAGGCAGAACTTCACCTTGTTGTCGCATTCCTTCCTGTGCATAATACCTTAGAATTGCCGCTCCCCTTATAACTTCTCCTTTTGTTTCTGAAAAAATTTTTCCCATTTCCTTTGTTGCCGTTCCCGCTATTTCATCCGCTCTTTTTTCTAACAACACCGCTGCTTTCTCTAAATATTGACCGCGATTGACTGAAGATATCCTTGACCACGTTTTGTAAGCTTTTTTCGCTGCTTGTACCGCTAAATGGACATCTTCTTTTTGTGAACTTTGAATCATGCCAACTACCTCATTTGTATTGGCAGGGTTTACTCTTTCAATTACGTCTCCATTTTTTGCAGGAATCCATTCACCATTAATATAGTTTAAAATGAGGTTATTCAATTGCTTCTCCTCCTCCTTACTCATCAACTGCTTTCTGATTCATATCATATACACTGTTAAAGGATTGCTTTTTCATCCTGATGACAAAGAATATTCCAATTAGCCACCATCCACCAAATATCACCCATTCAAATGGCCAAATGAGGGCCGATGGCATTCCGGGCATATAAAGTGTAGCAAGTCCTAGACTTAGTAAAACAGCAAGCCATCCAATCATTGAACTTTTCCCTGCGCGAAATGGACGATTCATCGTTGGTTCTTTTTTCCGTAATATTAGAAAAGCAATCGCTACTAATGTATAAGTAATGACAATACTTAATCCTCCTGCATCTACAAGCCAGACGAGCATTTGTCTCCCAAATAATGGAGCAATCATAGACAATACACCGATACACAAAATTGCATTGGCAGGTGTTTTATATTTCGGGTGTAGTTTCCCAAGCCAAGCTGGAAGCATGCCGGAATTCGCCATTACATAAAGGACACGACTTCCGCCAATTAAAAATGAGTTCCAGCTCGTTAGAATTCCGCCAATTCCAGCGATAATGAGAATCTTACTAGCTAGTGAACTATTAAAAATCGCTCCCATAGCATCCGCTGTTGCTAAAGATGTTTCGCTTAGCTGTTCTTGACTTAAGCTATAACCAACAGCAAAAATCATTCCAATATACCATATAACAGCCATCACGACTGAAAGAATCAGAACTTTCCCTATCTTTCTATGAGGTAAATCAATCTCTTCCGCTGCTTGTGGTATAACATCAAAGCCGACAAACATAAAAGGTGTCATAATTAAAACCATTAAAATACCACCCCAGCCATCTTTAAAAAGTGGAGCTGGGTTAGAAGGTGCTTCGGTAACCACAGATCCAGATAAAAGTGAAAGACCGACAAGAACTAATAAAATTGTAACGATAAATTGAAAGGTGGCAGCCGTTTTTACACCAAACATATTTAAAAGCATGATAATAAAAGCACCTATGACACCTAGTGCCATCCAAGAGAAATAAACATCATAACCAGCAATGGACCACATAAAGCCCACTTTGTAATCTGGAAATAAGTACTCCACGACGGTTGGTAAAGCGACTGCCTCAAATGCAACAACTGAAATATATCCAAGAGCAATGGACCAAGAGGCGACAAATGCCCACTTCTCACCCATCGCCCGCTCAACAAAGACATGCTCGCCACCTACTTTAGGCATAGCAGTTGTTAATTCTGAATAGACAAGCCCAATAAAAACAACTGCTATACCCCCTAATAAAAAGGCCATGATGGCTCCTAGGGTGCCTGCTGTTGACACCCAGGAACCTGATAATACAACCCATCCCCATCCAATCATCGCACCAAAAGCTAAAGCTAAAATATCAAACTGTGATAATACTTTATTGAATGTATGATGTTTGTTTGTCATTGACATCCCCCTATAAATATTTTCTATATGTCCTTTCGATTACATTTCTCAACGTTTCAAGCCCTGCTTCTAATTCATCATGCTTAATCACTAGTGGTGGTAAGAAGCGAAGAACGTTTCCATATATTCCAGCACTTAAGGTTAGTAATCCTTGTTTATTGCATTCAGCAACTATTTCCGCTGTTTCCTCTTTTGCTGGCTCTTTTGTTTTTTGGTCTTTTACAAGCTCAATTGCCTGCATCGCCCCAATTCCTCGGACATCTCCAATAAGTGGGATTTGTTCTTTTAATTCCGTAAAGAAGTGATTCATTCGTTTTCCAATTACTCTCGCACGCTCAATTAGCTTTTCATCTTTAATGATATCGATGACAGCTAAGCCTGCTTTACATGAAATCGGACTTCCTCCAAATGTTCCACCTAATTGTCCCGGAAGTGAAGCATCCATTATTTCAGCTCGACCTGTTATGGCACTTAACGGCATACCTGCAGCAATTGATTTAGACATTGTTATGATGTCTGGTTCAACCTCAAAATTTTCAATCGCAAACCACTTTCCTGTTCTAGCAAATCCTGTTTGAATTTCATCAGCAATAAACAAAATATCGTTTTCTTCACAAATTTCCTTTAATCCTTTGACAAATGTTTTAGATGGAACGATAAATCCACCTTCTCCTTGGATTGGCTCTAAAATGACAGCTCCTACTTCATCAGCTGAAGCCGTATTAATAAAGAAATCACGAATGGATTGAAGTAAAACTTCATCCATTTGGTCTTTAGTCATTCCTTCTGGAGCACGATAGTAGTATGGATAAGGTAATTTATAAACAGATGGAGCAAATGGTCCAAACCCATGTTTATAAGGTTTAACTTTACTAGTTAACGACATCGTTAACAAAGTCCTTCCGTGATACCCACGTTCAAATGATAAAATCCCAGATTTCCCCGTATACTTTCGCGCAATTTTGACTGCATTTTCTACCGCTTCAGCTCCACTATTGGCAAACATGGTTTTCTTTTTAAAATCACCAGGTGTTAACTCATTAAGTTGTTCTGCCAGTTCTACATAAGAATCATAAGGAGTTACATGAAAGCATGGATGTATAAGCTTCTCCGCTTGTTCTTTAACTGCTTGTACAACTTTAGGATGACAATGCCCCACATTTTGAACACCAATTCCACCTGCAAAGTCAATGTAGGCGTTTCCATCAACATCTTTAATAATGGCTCCTCTTCCATATTCCGCATATACAGAAGTAATATTATATGGTCCTCTTGGAACAGCTTCATTTCTTCTTTCATGCCATTTTTTAGATTTTTCACTTACATCGATTTGGTTAGTAATGGTCATGACTACTTCCTCCTGGTATAAAAGAATATTTTTTCATTTTTCGGACAATTGTAGATTGATTAACTTCTAAAACCTCTGCACATTTATAGGTATTTTTATAAGTTTGATAGGCCATTGAAATTAACTGTTTTTCCACTTCTTCTACTGCTTGCTTTAATGGATATATATCCTTTACAACTAAACCATTCTTTGTATTTTGTTCTTCTTTTAGGTGTGGAGGTAAATCCTCACATGTAATTCTCTTTCCTTCACTTGTAACAAATAAGCGCTCTATTAAATTTTCGAGCTCCCGTACGTTACCAGGCCAGCTATATTTCATAAAAGTTTGATAAACCTCTTGTTCCATTTTTTTATTCAAATCGTATTTAGCATTCAATCGAGTTAATAGATAGTCTGCTAAAACAGGGATATCTTCCTTTCGATGCCGAAGCGGTGGGATAGAGATAGGAATTACATTTAGTCGATAATAAAGATCTTCCCTGAATTTCTTTTCCTTAACGAGCTTTGTTAAATCTTGATTTGTTGCTGCTATTATTCTCGTATCCACTTGAACGAATTCCCTACCGCCTACACGTCTAAATTTTTTATCCTGTAAAAACTGAAGTAGTTTTACTTGTACATGTAGTGGAAGCTCCCCTACTTCATCTAAGAAAAGAGTTCCACCTTCTGCTAGTTCAATAACTCCTTTCTTTCCTTCCTTTTGAGCACCTGTAAAAGCACCACCTTCATATCCAAACAGCTCAGATTCAATTAAGTTTTCAGGAATGGCACCACAATTAATTTCAATCATTTTATAATCTTTTCGACTACTTTCTTGGTGTATGTAACGGGCCATCATCCCTTTTCCAACCCCGGTTTCACCAACAATTAGGACAGTTGAATCTACTTGAGCTACTTTTTCTGCTAGTTCATAGACTTGCTTCATAGATTTGGACTTGTAAACAATATCCTTTTGATCTGAAACGATCTGTTTTAAATGTTTTAGTTCTTTTTTATATTGGTCTAGTAATGCTTCTGTTTCATAAAGACGACTTTCTAATGCTTCAATTTCAGAAACTTCTCTTGAGTTGAAAATAATTCGATATAAGTTTCCGTCTTCATCAAAAATCGGATTTCCAATGACATATAGTTTTTTTCCTGTACATGTCATTTGAATACTTGATACTTTTTCCTTACGTTCTAGCACTTTCGGTGTTAGTGATGGTGTGAAAATGCCTTTTTCTTCAAGCTCTTTTGTGTTTTTTCCGATTAAATCCTCTGCGCTTAATCCATAAAGCTCTTTACACCTTGAACTAATTTTCGTGATTGTCCCTTGTTCATCTGTTACGAGAATTTCATCAAATGATTCAAGAATAATTTTTTCAAGCTCGAAATATTCCGGGTCTTGGCATATTGTGAGCAATATTTGTTTTTGATTGTCTTCAAAATAATAACGTAGCCAAATTCTAAGTGAACCTGAACGAAATTCTAATTCTTCCTTTTGTAATACTTCATGAAAAGACCTTTGAATTTGGTCTGAAAATTGTTTGATACTTTCCACCGGTTTATCCAATTTAAGTATTGATAGCGCTGTTAGGTTATAAGTAACGACATCCCCCTTGTCGTCAAAGACCACCATACCAATTGGTGAATGAGTCATCATGGACTGATTAACTGCAGTCATTTATATCCACACCCTTACTTAATTTTTGCTCCCTCCTTTCTGTACTTAAATACTGTTGCAATTTCTGTGCCAAAATGAAACGCCTATTTTTATAGGCTTTATTTCTATATATAATGCAGAAATGCATTTTTTAATGCATTTAAAGAACAGAAAAAAGGGAATTTTCAGTTAATTCAATTTTACATGATGAAAATGCAATAATGCATTAATAAATGGAATATTTTATATTGATTTATTTTATAAAACAGAGGTTTATTCTCCTTATCCAATCTTTTAAGCTTTCTTTTGAATAACATATTATAAAGAAAAATGATAGGTGTTCGTTATGGATAACCAACTTAAGGAAATTCTTGGATCGGTCATTCAAGCCATTGGTACAGTATTATCTGCGATAGGTAGTACACCTTCCATAATGGAAGGTGAAGGTAGTGAAGACTTAAATTTAATTGGAAATGTTCTTCAGGCAACTGGAAATGCCCTTATAGCAGATGGGCAACAGAGAATATCCCTTGAAAAAATCGGAAATGAAATACAAGCCATTGGAAATTCAACTGTTATTTCAGGAATTGTCATTCATTTTGAAGAAAAAACACAACAAAAGCTAGTTATTACGGGAAACTGGCTTCAAGCTCTAGGTGCAGCGACAGCATTAGGAGATGAATTTAAAGATAGAACTGTAGCAGGGCAGTCCTTCAATATAATAGGAAACCTATTACAATCAATAGGTAACTCCCTTCAAGCACTGAGTGGAATTGGTAAGCTAAAAAACAACCAGTCAACATTGATGCTGAACGGAAGTGGTACAAACCAATCTCTAAACGTAATCGGGAGCTGGATACAAGCAGTCGGTGCAGTTATCTCAATGCTTGGGCAAATATTAGAAGAGACGGAAGAAAAATAGATACATGGGGCCTGTCCCCCATCACGTTAATACGTGAAACAAGTAGGGGACAAGCTTAAACGTTTCATCTAAATTTTAGAAATAACGATTTTAGCCTAATTTCTAAGAGTATTCCATAAAAATTACAATATATATGGATTTTTTCACACTCCAAAATTCTCCTTAATAAATAATTCGAATTCCCCCAATTAATTGTAAAAAATGAAAAAGGTTACATATTTCAGGCCGTAAACCAACTGTTCGAGAAGATGGTATAGCCGATTTTTTGACATGAATTTTGTTGATGAAGTGGAAGGAGGAGATTGACTTAGTGAAAAAATCCCTTAACAGAGGAACTTTAAGGAAAAAACGGCTTTTTTACAAAATAATATTTCTCATCAAATCAGTCAAAACGAACTATTAAATATTACCCTCTACACGTCTACACTCATATAAAATTTACTTTTCTCCCCATTTCACATCTAATTGTACCTATAAGTTTGTGCACTGTTAAACGAAACATTTAGGTAATATTATATTTAAAAAATAAAATATAGCTAAAAATAGGGATTTAAACCACAATTAAAGTATATCAATATAAAAACAGAACAAATGACAATAGTTATATTTAAATGAAAGTTTTATAGGGAACTTCTATTAATTTTCATTTAAGAAAAATAAACATTTCGTCGGTTGTTGTCGAAGTTTGAATTTCTATAGAATGAAAGTGAGATCAGTCGGAACAACCCACTGAATCTCGATAAAGGCAAAGCTAGCGAAAGCTAGTGACGCAAAGCTATAGGGGCTAAGGCACAAATGTGCTATGCCAGCCAGTTACCGAAAGATCAGGGTTGTAAAATCTATTAGATGGGACATTTAAACTAAATCACCCTTCTTCCATCTATTTCACTCCCTGCCTTTCGGATTAGGCGGGTTTTTTTATTTTGGGCCAACAAGGAGGTGAAAATGGTGAAGCTCTTAAACGAAACGACTGGTGATATTATTGCCTATGATGTACGGACTGCCTATTCTTTCTTCAATCGACTGTGTGGACTCATGTTTACAAAGTCGTTTTGTTTAGGAGATGCCCTCCACATAAAGCCCTGCCGTTCCATTCATACGTTTTTTATGAACTACCCTATTGATGTCCTTTATTTAGACGAACAAAATGTTGTAATCGGAATGGATGAACAAATTCCCCCTTATAAAATAGGAACTTTTCATAAAAAAGCGCAATCGGTTGTGGAATTACCTGCTGGAAGTGTAAAACGGTTAAACATCCAGCTAAATCATTGCTTATTTTTTGAAACATGAGAAAAAGGAGTGTTTAAAATGGAAAAAATTAAAGCATTTATTCGTGATGAACAGGGTCAGGGTATGACAGAGTACGGTTTAGTTTTAGGAATTATTGCTGTAGCAGTTGTTGGTGCTCTTGCTGCTCTTCGTGGTGAAATTATTCAAATGTTTGATAACGTAGTGAATGCTGTAACAGGTCGCGATACTGGAAACGGTAGCACAACTGGACAATAATAGAATTTATTAACTTAGACCTACAATCCTCCACAATTTAATAATAGATGTTTCGGACAAATTCAAAGGAATATATGAGGCTGTTTTTGGGGCCTGGCCCCATCATGTAACAGCCTCATTTTTTAAGAGAGGGAGATTTATGGACTTCGTCACTATCGGATTAATCATTCTTTTATTGATTTGTGTTTTCACAGATTTAAGGGATCGAAAAATCTATAATGTTGTCACGTTTCCTGCTGCCTTTATGGCTCTTATCTTTCATACTTTGATAAACACTTGGGATGGTTTTTGGTTTTCTTTCTCTGGTTTACTTGTTGGGTTTAGTATTCTTTTCATTCCCTATCTTTTTGGTGGGATTGGAGCTGGAGATGTAAAGCTTCTTGCGGTTATCGGTGCTTTGAAGGGCACTTCCTTTGTCCTTTTTACTGCATTATATATGGCACTTATTGGAGGTCTCATGGCTTTATTTATTCTTATGTTTCGTAAAGGATTTATCCATAGGTGGCGGATGATTGGATATACCTTATATGGGTGGCTAAATGGTTTAAAGCTCCCTCTATTTTTGGATAAAGAAGGACTTGCCACAACGTATCCTTACGGTGTAGCGATTAGTGGTGGTGCCATTATGACTCTCATTAGGAATGGGGGGATATGGTGATGCTTCGTGAAGAAAAAGGACAATCATTAGTCGAAACAGCCCTTTTACTTCCCATTCTTCTATTACTTCTTGTTGGAATCATTGACTTTGGTCGTGTTCTTTATGCATATGCACACTTACATTTAGCAACCCAGGAAACTGTCCGTTTAGGAGGTCTAGGAAAAACAGATCAAGAAATGAGCGAATTTGCAAGAAGCTATGTTCACTTAGGGGATTCTTCTCTATTAAATATTTCTATTTCACCAACAGATTTAAATCGTCATTCAGGAGATTATGTAACAGTATCCCTTGAATATCCGTTAGAGCTTTATACTCCATTTTTATCTGATCTTCTCCCTTCTCCTGTTCTTATTTCAACAAATTCAACCATTCGGGTGGAATGATAATGAAACAACGAATCAACTATTTTATAAAAAAAGATGAAGGGAACATTGTACTGATTACAGCCTTTTTGTTTATTGGATTACTAGGAATGGCAGGTCTCGTTTTAGATGGGGGCCTTGTCTATATGACAAAAAGTCATTTACAAAAGGTAGCTAATGCTTCGGCTCTATCGGGTGCACAAGAGTTGTTTAACGGGGAAGCTGCTGTAGAAGAAGTTGTTCGACAAACACTCCGCTACCATAATGAAGAAGAAAATATGTCTAATCTCGATATTGATCCTGAGCAAAAAGTAACCGTCGATTTAACAAAGAATGTGCCACTTACATTTGGACAGCTTTTTGGGTTTGATGAAGTAGATGTAACCGCTCATGCAGCTGCTGAGCTTCGAACAATGGGACGTGCTACTGGTGCCGCTCCACTTGGAATTGACGAATCCATCCCTTTAGAACTTTATAAAAAATATAAGCTAAAAGTTGATTCAACAGGTGTAGAGTACGGAAATTTTGGCGTGCTAGCACTGGGTGCTCCTGGTGCAAAAACCTATGAATATAACTTACGTCACGGCTATGATGAAGAGTTAAAAGTAGGAGATATTTTAGAAACAGAAACAGGGAATATTTCCGGTAAAACGAGGTCAGTTATTCAAGAGCGTGTAAACGGTTGTTCAGATGATCCTTATCATATTCAAAACCGGGATTGTTCTCGTATTATTCTTATACCCGTGTATAAGCCCTATAATCATACAGAAAACCAGCTTAAACAAGTAGAAGTAAAAGGATTTGCTTACTTTTATATTACGGATCCAATGAGTACAAAAGATACATCCATAACTGGGATGTTTATTAAATTTGCCGGAACAGGTTTTGCAGAAGAAAACAGTGTCAATCGAGGAGCTTACACGATTCGACTAACGGAGTAGGTGAACATATGAAATCAAAACTCATTTTTATCGTTGCTATTGTAATGGGAATCATTACTACCGCCTTATTTTTTCAATATATGAAAAAATTCGATCAACAAGCCATTATGGAAGAAAATATGGTGGATGTCGTTGCAGTTTCTAAAACCATTCCTCCAAACCGACGTATTACATCAGACATGCTGCAAATCGTTACAGTCCCAAAAATGTCTGTACACGAGCACACCATTTATGAAATAGAAGATGCTGTAGGAAAATATACAACAGCTCAAATTGAAGCAAATGAAGTTTTACTAAAGCATCACATTCAGTCAGAAAAAGAAGAAACTATCTTTGTATCAAAGAAAGTAAAGGAAGGCTATCGTGCAGTTTCCGTTGGTGTGAATTTTGTTCAATCCGTCTCCAACCTGATTGAACCAGAGGATTATGTAGATGTTATTTTTAGTGAAGTCATTAAATTAGAAAATAATCAAACACGTGTTGATAGTAAACAGCTATTATCCAATGTTCGGGTTCTTGCTGTAGGACGTAGGCTCGTTGATTCAACGAAAACAGAAGAGCCTTATGTAGAATATAGTTCGGTTACACTCGAATTAAAGCCTGCAGACGCTGTAAAGTTAGTCAATGCAAGTGAAAGAGGTTCTATTCAGCTAACCTTACACACGAAAATCTCTTCTTCTGAAAAGAAACAATAACTAATGGGGTGAGGGTCGTGAATGAAGAACAGCAAGGGAAAAAAAGAGGAGAAATGATTGTCGTTTTAAGTGCTAAAGGTGGTGTTGGAAAAACTACCTTAACCGTTAATCTTGGATTGGCACTTTTCAAGAAAAATATACGTGTCTGTTTATTGGATGGAGATTTTCAGTTTGGAGACGTTGCCCTAGCATTGGACCTTCATCCTACCTTTTCTATGAAAGAAATAGCCGAAGAAATTGACAGAGTCGATGAACATAGTATTTTAAGCTACTTATGCCACCATGATAGCGGTGTAAAAGTACTTCCAGCCCCTCCCCGCCCTGAATTTGCTGATTTAGTATCAGAACAAATTTTACAGAAGGTAATCGATCATCTTTTAATCCATTTTGATTATGTAATGGTGGATACAGGTTTAGGTTTAGATGAAAAATCATTACAGCTAATTGAAAAAGCCGACCAGCTATTAATTGTTACAAACTTAGAAATGACGACATTAAAAAATACTAAATTACTTCTAGAAACAATCGATATTCTAGGACTTCGGGACAAAGTCAAAATAGTTATTAATCGAGCAACAATGGAAAGTGTAATTCAAGCAACCGATATACCCGAAATATTAGGTGTTGAAGATCCTTTTTATATTCCAAATGATTTTCAAGTTGCATCCCAGTCTTTAAATATTGGAATTCCCTTTGTTATCAATCATGGTAGAACAGAAATTGCAAAAGCCATCTTTCAAATGGCCGATGGACTAACTTCACGTCGTGAAATTGCTATTTTCAACAAAAAGCCTCCTTCTTTACTTTCTCGTATGCTAGGTTCTAGACGACATAAAGGAGCGAAAACGGAATGAGTCTTTTAGAGAGAATAAAAGAAAAACAGATTATAGAAACTGATCAAGTTTCCAATCAACAACCCGAACAAAAGAAAGAACAAAAGGATTTAATTTCAGCTTTTAGAGATACACGTAAAAAAGAACAAGCTCCTTCTAAAAAGAAAGAAATATCCAAGCATCAAGAGTTAAAGAATCTATTATATAAAAAGATTTTATCCGAGATGAAAGATGAAGATGTTGAAGAAATTATCCAAAAGTTAGATGCAGCAGCACTTGAAATTATGAAAGAAAATGAAGCGTTTCGAGGAGCGGTTGATCGAAAAAAGGTAGTAGATGAGCTTGTAAATGATTTAACTGGATTTGGACCGATCAATCCCCTTTTACTTGATGATCGCGTATCAGAGGTAATGGTAAATGGTCCGTATCAAGTATATTGTGAGCGAGATGGAAAGCTTGAATTAACCGATATCCAGTTTCGAGATGATGAACATGTCATGAATGTGATTGAAAAAATAGTTGCACCAATCGGCCGTAGAATAGACGAAAGTAGTCCAATGGTTGATGCAAGACTTCCAGATGGATCGCGTGTCAATGCTATTATTCCTCCTTTAGCCTTAAACGGTCCAACAATTACGATTAGAAAGTTTTCAAAAGACCCTTTCCAAGTTAGCGACTTAATTCGATTTGGGACGTTAACAGAAGAAATGGCGGTTTTTTTAGAGGCTTGTGTTAAAGCGAGACTGAACATCTTTGTCAGTGGTGGAACAGGATCTGGTAAAACAACAACGCTAAACGTTTTATCCAACTTCATTCCTGAAAATGAACGGATCGTAACGATTGAAGATGCAGCTGAACTGCAGCTACACCAGGATCATGTTGTTTCCCTTGAATCACGTCCACCAAACGTTGAAGGAAAAGGAGCTATTACCATTCGGGATTTAGTGAAAAACTCATTACGTATGCGTCCTGATCGTATTGTAATTGGTGAGGTACGTGGAGCTGAAGCGCTCGATATGCTTCAAGCAATGAATACAGGACATGACGGATCATTAGCAACAGGGCACTCCAATAGTCCAAGGGACATGATTTCTCGTTTAGAAACAATGGTTCTCTTTGCAGGGGTTGATTTACCTGTAAAAGCCATTCGTGAGCAAATCGCTGGTGCACTTGATTTAATTATTCATCAATCTCGATTAAAGGATGGCTCTCGAAAGATTGTCAATATTACAGAAGTTCAAGGATTAGAAGGTGATGTAATTGTCCTACAAGATATTTTTACTTTTAAACAGGAAGGTGTCGACCCAGACGGAAAAGTACTAGGACATCTCATCCCGACAGGTATTCGCCCTAAATTTTATGACCGCTTAGAAGAATCCGGAATCTACATTCCACCAAGTGTTTTTATTAACGGAGAGGAGTGGTGAGAATGAAATGGGTGATTATCATATGTTTTTTATTCTCATCATTTCTATTTTTTATAGCGATATTACAAGCCATTTTTTTAAGTGAAAAGCGTCTTGAACGCCGAATGAAGCAATATTTACAAATACCCGACCGCAAAAAAATAGATGCCAAAAAGTTCAATTTACTTCTTCAGCTCCAACTGACAAAACAGCGAATTCGAACTCGTGTTCTGACAAAAGAAAAAAGCTCTAAGTTAGATCAAATGTTACAAAGGTCTGGTTTACCTTTAACACCTGAAGAGTACATTTTATTGCAATGGATATCGACTGCTTTCGGTGGAGCTATTTTTTTCTTAATAACTGGCCATCTTCTCTATCTCATTATCGGTGCTTTTCTCGGATTTATGTTTCCGAAGTGGCTTGTTAAGCGAAAGGAAAAAGAACGCATTCAACGTTTTAATGAAATGTTACCTGATATGTTGACAACCATTATCGGTTCTCTCCGTGCAGGGTTTAGTTTTAATCAAAGCCTACAAACTGTAGTTGAAGAGTCCGCTTCACCCATTAAAGAAGAAATTGAGCTTGTATTAAAAGAAATGCAATATGGTGTAAGTATTGAAGATGCTTTATATCACTTGAAAGAACGAGTTCCAAGCACGGATCTTGATTTAATGATCCAAGCTATTCTTATTCAGAGACAAGTAGGTGGGAACTTAGCGACCGTTTTAGAAAAAATTGTGGAAACGATTAGAGACCGAACGAAAATTCAAAGACAGGTTAGTACGTTAACCGCTCAAGGAAGGCTTTCAGGAATCGTAATCGGCTTATTACCTATTATTTTAGGTCTAGTCATTTATTGGATTGAACCCGATTATATTGGGACACTTTTCAACCATCCTATTGGTTTATTAATGCTTGTTTCGGGAATTATTTCAGGAATTGTCGGTTTTGTCTTAATTCGAAAGATAACAACTATTGAGGTGTAATCCATGATTTACTTAACGTTCTTTTTTACGATCACTCTTTTGATTTACGGCCTTTTAGCAACGAAAGCCGAAAAAAAAGAGCAGGTTAAACGAAGGATGGACTTTTTCTTAAATCAAAAGAAAACAAATGAACAAAAAAAGAATGAGGAACGCCTTCCATTTCGTGAACGGGTTTTAATCCCTATTTGGAAAAGTCTTCGAAAAAGCTTAAAAAGAAAACTACCTGGTGAAAAGGAATCGAAAATTGAACAATTATTGCTTCAAGCTGGAAATCCATTTAATATGACAACATTTGAATATCGCATTACTCAAATCGGTGCCTTTATATTATTTGGCTCATTAAGCTTTTTATATGGTTTACTATTAAACTTTTCGGTTGGAACGATGACGGTTATTTGCATTTTTAGTAGTCTGTTTGGATTATATGTACCAAACTTATATTTAAAGCTTAAGGTGAAGGAACGAAACAACCAAGCATTAAGAGAATTACCAGATGTGCTTGACTTATTAACCGTAAGTCTAGAAGCAGGCTTAGGCTTTGATTCAGCACTTAGTAAAGTTATTGCTAAAAAAGACGGTGTTTTATCATCTGAGTTTCACCGCTGCTTAGAGGAGGTACGATTAGGAAAAACAAGAAGAGAAGCTTTATCTGGTATTCGTGAACGTCTTGTATTAGATGAAATTCATACATTTATTAGTAGTATCCTTCAAGCTGAAAAGCTAGGAATCGGAATGGTTCAAGTACTAAGAGTCCAATCTCAAGATGTCAGAGAACAAAGAAAACAAAGAGCAGAAGAAGCCGCTATGAAAGCACCAATTAAAATGCTCTTTCCGCTCGTTTTATTTATCTTCCCTAGTCTCTTTATCGTCCTTCTTGGGCCAGCTATCCTCCAATTCTTACAAACCTTTCAACAATAGGGCCTGTCCCCCACTACGTTAACACGTCAAACAAGTGGGGGACAGGCCCCATTTTATGAAACTTTTTCCTCATCCTGCTCGTAAATGATATTGAAAGCTTTTAAAATACATAGTCGCGACATGTATTGGTTAAAGTTAGTTCTATGAAAGGTTACGAGATTTATAGGGGGGATTTGTATGCTAGAAGCGATAGGTTTTATGATTTTTCTCGTACCATTATTGATTTTAATTGCACTTGGCGCTGTTATTTGGTGGTTCATTATGAAAACCCGTTATAAGACAGCTAAATCGAACCAGGCACTCATTATTGCCGGCCCAAAGCTAGGTGATCCAAAAAAGGAAAAGAATATTTTTACTGATGATGAAGGAAGAGCGATTAAAATTATTCGAGGTGGCGGTCACCTATTACGTATGCATCAAACGGCAACACCAATTGATTTGACATCATTTCAACTAAAATTAACAACACCAAAGGTTTATACAAGTGGTGGAGTACCAATCGTAGCTGACGCAGTCGCAATGGTGAAAGTAGCTGATACATTAAAAGGTATCGCCATCTATGCTGAACAATTCTTAGGGAAAAAACAATCGGAAATTGAATCAGAGATTGCTGAAGTGTTAAGCGCGAACCTTCGTGCCATTCTATCTAAAATGACTGTTGAAGAAATTAATGAAGACCGTGAAGCATTCAATGCTCAAGTAACCGAAATCGCCCAAAAACAATTAGATGAAATGGGATTTAAAATAACATCACTAGGACTTACTGACTTACGTGATGCTGACCCTGAAAATGGTTACTTAGAAAACTTAGGCCGTCCTCGTATTGCGGAAGTACGTAAAAAAGCTGAAATAGCTGAAGCTGATAGTGACAAAGAAACACGTATCCACCGAGCAAAGGCAGATCAAGAAGCAAAAGAAGAAGAATATAAACGTCAAATTGAAATTGCACAGTCGCAAAAAGAAAAAGATTTAAAGGATGCAGCTATACGTGAAGAAACAGAACGGGCAAGAGCAAAAGCTGAACAGTCTTATGAACTCGAAAAAGCCATCCTACAGAAACAAATTCAAGAAGAGCAATTAAAGCTTATGGCCCAAAAGAAAGAAGAAGAATTACGAATTAAAAAGCTTGAACGCGAACATGCCGTTAAGCTAGAAGAACAAGAAAGTGAAATTCGTAAAGCAAAAGCCGATGCAGAATATTATGAAACGATGAAACGTGCGGAAGCCGAAGCTCGCAAAGCAGAAATTGATGGTGCTGCACAAGCTGAAATTAAGCGTAAGCAAGGTTTAGCCGAAGCAGAAGTCATTCGCAAACGCGGTGAAGCTGAAGCAGAAGCAAAACGTATGCTTGCGGAGGCCATTGCTAAGCATGGTGAAGTTGTTATACTTGAAAAGCTAATTGAAATGTTACCAGAATACGCAGAAAAAGTAGCAAAACCTCTATCAAACATCGAATCTGTCAAAATTGTAGACACTGGAAATGGTGAAGGAGTCAGCTCTTTTAGTAAAAGCGTAACCAACACAATGGTCCAACTACAAGAACCTTTAAAAGAGCTAACAGGAGTCGATTTATCAAAACTTTTAAACGATTTCGCAAATAGAGGCAACACCCACACAGTCGTCCGCACCGAAGTAGCAAGTGAGAACGAAAAAGAAAATGAAAGTACAGACGAGGGTAAGATAGATAAAGATAGCGATAATGAGTAAAAGGGCCAGTCCCCCACCACGTTAATGCATTAAACAAGTGGGGGACTGGCCCTTACAAAAAGTCATTACCACTTCAAAGTTGTCATTTATAACGACTAAATCTGCATCCTTCCCTACTCTTATACTTCCTTTTCTGTCGTATAAATTGATTTGCTTGGCAGGATTGATTGAGGCCATTTGAATAATATCTAATAAACTACAATCTGTATAAGAAATCATGTTTTTCGCTGCATCTTTAAGTTTTAAAATACTCCCCGCTAGTGTTCCGTCTTTTAAAGTAGCCTTATCATCGTTGACTATTACTTCTTGTCCACCTAGCTCATATTTTCCATTTCCCATACATTTAGCTCTTATAGCATCTGTAATTAAAATAAGACCATCTTTCCCCTTGTTTTGATACGAGAATTTCACCATCTCAGGACAAACATGAACACCGTCTGCAATGATTTCACACTTCACTTCATCATGCATTAAAACCGCCCCTACTACTCCAGGCTCTCTATGATGCATCCCTCTCATTTGGTTAAATAAATGGGTTGCATGAGTAATTCCTGCATCAATGGCTTTAACGGCTTCTGTATAAAGAGCATCTGAATGACCAATTGAAGCCACTACTCCTGTTTTCTTTAAATAGGAAGTAAGCTCTAATCCACCTTTTAATTCAGGTGCAAAAGTAACTAGCTTGATAGCTCCTCCAGATATATCTTGCCATTTTTGAAATTGATCAACACTAGGCTCTAAAATATGCTTTGGATTTTGTGCCCCTACCCGTTTATGTGATATAAAAGGTCCTTCCAAATGAATTCCCAGTACTTCTGCTTTTCCAGGTTGGTTTTCTGTTTCCCTGTACTTTTTTATATTAAATAAGGCATTCTCAATCTGATGTATAGGACTGGTCATCGTTGTAGCTAAAAAGCTTGTCGTTCCCTCTTTTGGCAGTGCTTTTGCTATTGTTTGAATTGCTTCTTTTGTGGCATCCATCGTATCTGCACCAGAAGCTCCATGAATATGTAAATCGATAAATCCAGGAATCACCTTATACCTCGAATCAAATTCATATTTTTGAACAGGATCTTTTATCTTTAAGTTGTCCATAGAACCTATTTCTACAATTTGAGTTCCTTCAATTAATATATAACCATTTTCAATTACTTCATTTTCGGCATATACGGTCAAATTGGAAATTAAAGTTTTCATATGGATCCTCTTTCGTGATTTCATTTCATTAAATGCCAATGTTTGTTTTAATGATTCTTCTAAATACCTTCCTTTTTCCATTTAAAACCTTTTTGATTCCATGGTTTTCATGTATTTCTTGAACAACTTCTTTTAATGTTAAACCTTGATAACTTAAAAAAACCATAGATGAATCTGGGGTAGGCCCTTGCAATACCCATGCAGTAGGTCCAAAAAATCCATTCGTAATAAAAAATTCAGATTCATCATAACAAGTTATTAAATCCCATGGTCTTGGTTCGTAAGATTCGAAATCAAACGTTTCAAATCTATTCAATGATTCTATCATACAAAGTCTCCTTTTATTACTAAAATTGAACCCTTCACCTCTAATCATAGCGAAAACTTTATATATTGAGTATAATTTTTCCATAGTAGAATGAATAATTATTGAGGTGTCCTATGTCACGCAATCAAGTTATTGAAAATACGATTTCTTTTGTAAAAGAAAAGTTGCAGAATGAGGCAAGTGGACATGATTGGTTTCATATTGAACGTGTTTGGAAAAATACAAAAGTGATCGGACAAAAAGAAAATGTTGATTTATTCATTTGTGAAATGGCCGCACTACTTCATGATTTAATTGATGATAAGTTATTTTCAGATGTCGAAAAAGCGAAACAAGAGATTACCGACTGGTTAGTCTCACAAAAGTTAAAAGAAGATGAAGTTTCTCACATTCTTGAAATTATTACGACCATCTCATTTAAAGGTGGAAATAATGCACCTGTTACAACAAAAGAAGCAGAAGTCGTTCAAGATGCGGATCGCTTAGATGCAATCGGAGCAATCGGTATTGCGAGATGCTTTACATATGCAGGAAACAAAGGAATTCCGATTTATGACCCTTCCATTTCGGTTCGGAATGATCTAACGGTAAAAGAATATCGAGAAGGTCAATCAACGGCCATTAACCATTTTTACGAAAAGCTGTTAAAATTGAAAGATTTAATGAACACCCTTACAGGAAAACAACTAGCTGAAAAAAGACATGCATTCATGAAGCAGTTTTTAAATGAATTTTTCAGAGAGGTAAAATGAGTGGAATGAGTGGGGCCAGGCCCCGAACCGGGGCCTGGCCCCACTAACTTTCTCTCTCACGTTAAAGTATTAAATGTAGGTGATAAAAGATGGTTCGTGTTCTAGTTGTTGATGATGATTTATATATTCGTGAGCTTATGGCTCTTTATATGAGAAATGAAGGTTTTTCGGTCTATGAAGCTGAAGATGGTCAAGAAGCCCTTGACATACTATCAAAACATAAAGTAAATATAGCAATAATTGACATAATGATGCCTAAAATAGATGGTTATGAACTGTGTCAAGATATTCGTTCATACTATGATATACCAATATTAATGGTAACAGCCAAAGGAGAAACAACAAGTAAAATTAAAGGATTTCAATCAGGAACAGATGACTACATTGTGAAACCTTTTGAGCCTGTTGAACTTGTTATGCGTGTTAAAGCCCTATTAAGAAGGTATCAAATACAAAGTTCCCAAAGACTTGTGCTCGGGGAAGTGACATTAGATTCACGAACAAAAGAATTAATCATTAATAACCAAGCAACATTGTTACCGTTAAAAGAATTTGATTTACTTTTTTTATTAGGAAGTTACCCGAATCAAATTCTAACAAGACAATCTTTAATTGAGGATGTGTGGGGAATTGATTATGAGGGAGATGAACGGACATTAGACGTACATATTAAACGATTGCGCGATAAACTGAAGCCGGTAGAAAATACCATAAAAATCATAACAGTTCGGGGCGTTGGTTATCGTCTAGAGGTGAAACCTTCATGAAGCTTAAAACATTATATATACAAATCATTGTTGCGTTTTTAAGTGCTATTGTAATTAGCCTCACTTTCTCCTACCTTATTGCAAAAAATTACTATGAAAAGAAAATTACTAAAGAGATTAATGAAATCTTAGAGGAATCAGTCAATGTTATACCAATATTAGCTCAACATGGTGATGAGAAAGTTATCAAAGAGTATATTGAAGAACTTCCGAACTTTGGATATAAAGCGATTTTATTTAAAGATGGGACAAAACAAGCGATTGTAAAAACAAAAGAATCAGAATGGGTTATTGATCAACATACAGTTGAACGTGTATTAAAAGGAGAAAAATATCGATTTTCTGATTTCCCAAGACACTTATATTTAGGAGTTCCATTTCAAATAAATGGAACAAACTATGCTCTGTTTGTTGGAGCTAATATTGAATGGCTAGCAAAAATGGTTCAGCAAATGGTTCTTACAGTATTAGCAAACATATTATTTTTCGGAAGTATTTTATTTTTCATCACGACTCACTTTATTGTTAAGCCAATTCGTGAGCTGACAAAAGGAACGAAAAAACTGGCGACTGGGGATTTTAATATCAAAATTTACACAAAGCGAAAGGACGAACTTGGGAATCTAACAAAGAGCTTTAATTTGATGGCAAAAAGCTTAAGGGAATTAGAGGATATGCGACGAGAATTCGTATCCAATGTATCACATGAAATTCAATCACCTCTTACTTCCATTAAAGGATTTGCAAAAGCATTAAAAGATGGTGTCATTGAACGTGAAGAGGATAAACAGCGTTACCTAGAAATCATTGAAAAAGAGAGTCAACGATTATCCTTATTAAGTCAAAATTTATTAAAATTAGCTGCATTAGATGCTGATCATCCATCGTTCTCACCAAAAAAATTTTACCTAGATGAGCAATTACGCCGTGTTGTGATTTCATTAGAGCCTCAGTGGAAAGCCAAAAACCATTCCATACATATCGACTTCCCACCAATTGAGTACATAGGTGATGAGGACCAGCTAGAACAAGTATGGGTGAATCTTATATCAAATGCTATTCAATATACACAGGAAAACGGAACGATTCATTTAAAAATCGAAAAAAAGAATGATATTTACGTCTATATTCAGGATAATGGCATCGGTATTTCCGAAGAACATCAATCTCGTATTTTTGAACGATTTTACAAAGTAGATAAGGCTCGAACAAGAAATGAAGTCGGTGGAAATGGCCTTGGTTTATCCATAGTAAAGAAAATCGTCCAGTTGCATAATGGTCAAATTCAAGTGAAAAGTGAATTAGGAAAAGGGTCAACATTTACCGTAATCTTACCAATTAAAGGTTCATAGAATAGTTTTTAAATTTGTTTATTTTTTATGTTCTTTTAGTTTGGTAATGGTCAACACAGATTCTACATACAAAACCTACAAAAGCAAACATCGCTTTTGTAGGTTTTTTTGTTATAACAAATTTTCCGTACTAAATCAAAAGGTACATAAAAGAAAAAATTTATGAATTAGTTCATATTCAGTTCATATTGATTCCATATAGTGATGACTGAGTTCAAGTAAAGAAAGGAGTTTTAAGATGAAGCATTTAACAAGGTTTAGTTTAAAAAATACGGTTGCTATTGCTATTTTAACTATTCTTGTATTAGTTGGAGGATTGTTCTCATCTCAATCCATTAAGGTGGAAACATATCCTGACGTTACCTTTCCAGCTCTAATGATTCAAACAGTTTACCCTAATGCTTCAACAGAAGAAATCGAAGAAAAGGTTACAAAGCCGTTAGAAGAAGCATTTCTAAATTTAGATGATTATGATTCTATTACAAGTACATCTAGTGAAAACATATCGTTTATAACAATAATGTTCCCATTTGAACAAGATATTGATGAAGCTAAAACAAAAGTAGAATCACTAGTCAACCAAGTTACGTTACCTGAAGACGTTGATGTATCGATTGACACATTTTCACCGAATGAAGCACCTATTTACCAGTTTGCTGTTTCATCCTCAGAATTATCAAAGCTACAGCAAGATTTTCAGACAAATATTATTCCTGAAATTGAAAAAATTGAAGGTGTTTCAAATGTTAATATAACAGGAATTGAAGAAAAGCAAATTAAAATTATAGTCAACGAAGAAGAAGCGACTAAATATGGATTAACACTAACTTCTATTAAAGAGGTAATATCTCAAAAAGATTTTAAAATACCTGTTGGCACATTAAATAACAATGGAAATACAATCCCCTTAGAAATGAAGGGAGACATTACTGATGTGGAAGACATCGAATCTATCGAACTTCCGATAAAAAAGAGATTAATTTCTGAGTCTCAGCCGCTCTCTGCGAATCAGCAGCCACAATCTATTCAATCTTCTATTAAGCTAGAAGAAATTGCAGAAGTAAAGATAGAAACGATTCGTCCAAAAATCTCTCGCTTTAACGGGGAAGAAAGTCTATTAATTGATGTTCAAAAATCTCCAGACGCTAATACGGTTGATGTTGTATCAAAAGTAAAGGAAACAATACACGAAAAAACTGAAAATAAGAATTATCAATTTTATACGATCTTAGATCAAGGGTATGAGGTAGAGAAATCTATTACTAGTTTGTTAAAAGAGGGCGGATACGGGGCATTATTTACAATAATTGTTATTCTATTATTCTTACGAAACGTTCGTGCTACAATCATTGCCATTATTTCCTTACCAGTATCGATACTAGGAACAATCTGGCTACTTGATTATTTTGACTATACGTTAAATATCATGACTTTAGGTGGTATGGCTGTAGCGGTTGGTCGAATTGTTGATGACAGTATTGTTGTCATAGAGAACATCTATAGATGGAAGAAACATCATCCTGAAATGAGTCATAAAAAGCTCATTTATCACGCAACAAAGGAAGTAATGGGACCAATCACATCTTCTACTATTGCAACATTGATTGTATTTTTACCGTTAGCTTTTGTTGGAGGAATTTTAGGGGTATTCTTCCGACCATTTAGTTTAGCAGTTGTTTTTTCAATTACTATTTCTTTAATTGTATCTGTTATGTTGATTCCCGTATTAGGAAATGTATTTTTTAAGAAAGTTAAGCATACGGAAAAAACCGGGAAAATTCATAATAGTTATAAGAAATTTTTACTTCATTCTCTTAATAAAAAGGGATGGGTATTTTCGATGGCATTCATCCTCTTAATAGGATCCTTTGCTATCATTCCGAATTTAGGTGTTACATTTTTACCAACAAGTGAATCGAAGATATTTCAGGCAGAATTAACCCTTCCTGAAAATGTTACGTTAGAGAATACAGATGAGTTGACAAAAGAAATTGAAGACTATTTAATGTCACAAGATGATATTGCATTTAGCCAAGCATCAATAGGAATTGCGAATATGAGACAGATGCCTGGAACGATGGCTAATACGAAAGAACACATTGCTCGTTTTACAATCGAAGTTAAAGAAAATGTATCCTTAAGTGATGCAATGAAAACATTTGAAAAAGAAATACTATCTATTGCTTTGAAACAATATGAAGATGCAACCATTAAAGTGGAAGAAGTTCAACAGGAAGGACCACCAACAGGAAATACGGTAGAAATTCAATTGTATAGTAATAACTTAGACCAATTAAGAAAGGCAGCAAAACAAATTGAAGACGTATTAAAAGAAGATAATCGATTAAAAAATATATCGAACAATATGGAGCAAACAGAAGAAAAATTAGTGTTTACGTTGAGCGAAGAAGGGGAAAGGCTCCAAATAAACCCATTCCAAATAGTTCAATTGGTCAATGAGAGAATTGGTTCTGTAAATGGTGGCACTTTAACATTAACAAATGGAGAATGGGACATTTTACTAGAGTATGATGAAAAATTACATTCCAAAGAAGATATCGAGAAACTGGTCGTTCCTACAATTGAAGGGCCAAAAGAATTAAAAGAAGTCGTAAATATAAAATCAGAAGAAGCTCCTATTTCAATTAAACACCAAGATGGAAAAACAGCGGCAACGGTTTCAGCTGACATAATTGGCAATAACACCTTAGAAGTGACAAATGATGTATTAGAAAAAGTTGAAAGCCTATCTCTACCGAGCGATGTAGAATTTGAGTCTACTGGTTTAGAAATGCTAACAGACGGCTTTAAAGATTTAGGCCTAGCTATGCTATCTGCAGTATTCTTAGTATTTTTAATATTAAGTGTTGCATTCGGAGGTATTATCACTCCAATTGTTATTCTATCTTCCTTAATATTTGTACCGATTGGGTCTCTAACTGGATTACTCATTACAGGGCAACCACTTTCAATGAGTGCCATGATTGGAATGTTAATGCTTATCGGTATAGTGGTTACGAATGCAGTCGTTCTTCTTGATCGTGTAGAGAATAACCGTAAGGATGGGCTATCATTAAAAGAAGCAATAGTAGAAGCTTCTGTCACAAGGCTACGCCCAATTTTAATGACAGCATTTGCAACCATTTTTGCATTAATACCACTTGCCTTATCTAACTCGGCTTCTGGACTAATTTCAAAAGGCCTTGCTATTACAGTCATCGGTGGACTAACAACATCTACATTATTAACGCTCATTTTCATTCCGGTACTCTACCATGCAATCGGGAAAAAGAAAAAAATAGAATCATTATAATAGTAGGGCCAGGCCCCGAACCGGGGCCTGGCCCCTTAACCATTCACAAAACATTCGATGGTATCGAGTTCGTCTTCGTTTAGTTCTCTTCCTACTTGTTTTTGATAGGCTTCTTTCATTTTCGTTTGATCACCATTAAAGATCTCTGTGTATTGCGCAATCGTTTTTAAAACGTCTACTTCTTTTTTAAATTCACTTTTAGAGATTGGCTTCCAATGGGAAAGGACATATGTTTCAGCATCAAACTCCTCCAAGTCTTTCAACAGCTTAAGTGTTTTTTCTACTGTATAGTTCGCTTTAGCTGAATAAATATTAGGATAAAGACAGTCTCCTAAAAATAAAATTTTTTCTTCTTTAATATATACAACAATTGAGTCATCTGCGTGATCGCCACCTACATGCTTTAACACACAAGTTACTCCGCCAAGATCTATTTCCATTCGTTCTTTGAATGTTATATCAGGTAATGTAATTGTAATTTCTCTTTTTGGACCATACTCTTTTTTAATAGCAGTGGCACAAAATTCAATTTCTGTTCCTTCTTTCACTCTTTCATCCAACGCTTCATCAGTCCATGAATAAGGAATAAGCTTTTCCATTTCTTTTTTCGTTTCAATGGATGAAATACTTATTACATCTTCTAAAGCTGATAGACCAAAAATATGGTCCCAGTGCCAATGCGTTAATACAACCATTTTGGGCTTTGGAATATGACGTTTAGCTAGTTCCTGAAGAAAATATTGAGTATGGGCCTCAGAATTTCCTGCATCGATCATTAAGCTTTTTTCATTTCCTATTACCATTCCTAAAATAGGGCGATCTGTTTCTTCAACAGGTGTCATATACCAAAATCGAAAACCAATATTCTCTACTGATTGCATTTTATTTTTCCTCCAAAAAATTAGGCTGTTTCAAGAGGGGCTGACCTCATCTATATGTAACACAATATATGTCTATTCACCTCTAAAATATTAGCTATATATTGTATTGAGGAGTCTGACCCGTTAGTTTTGAAACAGCCACTATTTGAAATATTTATAGTTTAGTCTTTTTTTACAAATGTACTAGGCATGACAACAGCGACTACTTCCCCTTTTGCACAAAGGGTATCGTTCGCATATACTTCTGTCTCAACCTTCCATTTTTTCGGATGAATTTCAGAAACGGTTCCAATCGCTTTTAATGGTACATCCTGTGGTGTTGGTTTTAAAAAGTCTACCTTTAAGGAAGCTGTGACGAAGCGAGGTGGTTCTGTTCCATCTCCTAATTCATGTCCATTTTTTCTATGTAAAGCTAAAGCTGCTGAGCCTGTCCCATGACAGTCAATTAAGGATGCAATAACCCCTCCATAAACAAACCCTGGGATTGCCGTATGTTCAGGTTCAGGTTTGTAAACGGTTACAGTTTGTTCACCTTCACGATCCCAATTTGTTTGAAATTGGTGCCCCTTTTCATTCAATCTTCCACAACCATAACACCACGCAAAATCATCTGGATAAACATCTTGTACCCCTTTGATTACTTTCTCCACTTAAATCCCCTCCTTTTCAGAATATTATAACACATTTATTTCTTCATAATTTTCTTTGAGTACCATTTTCTATAAAATAAAATAATTAACAAGATAAACAAGAGATAAATACTGATTCCTACCACAAACATTTCAAAAGACTGAATCAGTTGTTTTCCACTAAATGCGAGGAAAAACATACTCGGAATCTTTCCTATTGCGGTTGCCGTCACATAAGTTCTTACAGACATACGACTTAAACCTGAATAAATATTAACAACTATTGTTGGAACAATCGTAATTAACCTCGCCAATAATACAGCGATAAAGGCATTTTCTTCAATCATATTTTGAAATTTTTTGATCCCATCGTAATGCTTTACTTTTTCCCAAAACAGCTTTTGTAAGCTATAGCGTGACAGAAAAAAGAATATGATCGCTGCAGTAACGGCTCCAAACCAATTAATAAAAGCTCCTAAAATAATCCCGTATTTTGCACCCATAACACCAGCAAATAGAGTAAATGGGATAATTGGAAAAACGGATAGGAAAGTTGATAGGAAAAACATGATTGGAATGAGATAGGGGTTACTTTCGTGAATCCAATTAAGAATAAACTCTCTATTTTGAAGGCCAATGAATATAATCGTTGCATAAAGGACCGTTAGTAAAATCCATTTTTTCATATAAACACACACCTAACATGATTGAATTCGCTATTTTGTAGATTATTAAAATGATGTTAAAAACTCCATAAATCTGTAAGTGCGATTAAAACTCGGAGAATAACCTATTGCCTTAATTAAAGTTTAAACACCTATTTTAAAAAACCAAAATAAGAAATTTTTATCAACTTGAAAAGATATTGATCACTTTTGAGGATTTAAACTCAGCACTTTCAATAAGAATTCAATCACTTTTAAGCTTTTTCCTTCACTCCAATAAAATATTGAGCACTTTTAGAATTTTATCAATTACTTAATATTTTAATCCTTTGAGCTAGTCATTTTTTAAAGCTGAACATCTGCCATAAGTGGTAAATGATCCGAGATGTGCGGCAAATCTTTCAGTACATCGACAGCTTTAAGATAAAAATCAGAGCTAGTTAAAATATAATCCAACTTCATTTTGGGGCTGGTTGAAGGATATGTAGGAAATGTTTGGTGTGTGCTTATTTCACAAATATCGATTATACGCGAGTTATTGATTAACTCCCTCCATCCCCTCGAATAAGGCTTCATGTTTAAATCTCCCATGACAATAATCGGTAAGGATTCATTTTTTATTTTTTCTTTTAAAAATGTTATCTGTCGTCGATGTAGAAAAGGAGCTAAACTTAAATGAGTGACGTAAATTTTAATTGGTTGTTTACCGAAATTCACCTCTACTTCTAGCAAAGCCCTGTCTTCTAATAGCTTTGGTATAAAATCAAATGGATGATTTTTCATAGAGACAATTGGAAGCTTTGATAACAATGCATTTCCATATTGACGGTCTATTGAATGATCTTTTTCAGGAATTGATATAGCAGGGCCAAATGCAAATTGCATATTTAACTGTTCGGCTAAAAAAGCCGCTTGGTCTTCAAACTGGCTCCGCTTTGAAAAATGCTTGTCTACCTCATTTAACCCAATGATATCTGCGTTTGTTTTCTGTAAAAAGTCAGCTATTCGTTGTAGGTCAACTTTTTGATCTGTTCCTTTTCCGTGATGAATATTAAAAGTAATTACTCGAAGCGAATTCATCATTTAAACTCCTTTTTTCTTTTATTATGACCTCTACACGAAAACAAGTATCCGATTTGACAAAGAAAAACCATCTTATATGGTGTTCTGCAGCTCACCACAAAAGATGGTTTTTGGTTAATTAGAAAGTCGTTTATGTCGATATTGAATCAATTGATAGCGAATAAAGCAACCAATGCAAAAGCCAAGAATGGCGATAAATGCAGCTAATGCAACCATTGCCGTAAAGATAAAAGCTATAAGTAACCATCCAGCTGCATAACTAATAAAACCGATTCCTAAACAAAGAACGGCAATTATTTGATTGAATTGCTGCTGTTCATAGTCCTCCGGTATATATTCAGATGGGTGCTTCTTTAAAAATAATTTTCCAATTTGCATCACTGGATTGAAGTGAAAAAGAAGTCCTAACATTCCTGAGACAAATGGAAATAATAGAATCCACTCTAGACCAGTAATCCAAGTTAATACGACACTTATAACAATAAACCATTGATTCATCCGTACTAACGGACGTGGAATGGCATTCATTACTTGTTTCATCTATATCCCTACCTTACTTATAGGTTTTATAAGTATTGTACTCGTCTTTCATCATTTTGTGAAGTATTTTATCTTGAATTCAAACCATTACCATTTATTACTATTGAAAAAGCTAGAATCTACTTTATAAAACAAAGTGATTCTAGCTTAGGGATATTTATAATATCTTTTGCCTATAATCTTGTCGTACAATCATACATCTGTCCATTTGATTTGATGACGATAGGATGTAGAGGATAATTGATATAGTCTTTAAAGCCAATAACAGTTGCCATTTCATTACTTGGCAGTTGAATTTTCTCACCCATTTTATAAATGTTTGCTTTGTCTATAAAAATTCGTGGAATGATTGGGTCTAATTTTATACCTCTTTGCTTCCATACTTCCTCGAGTGCTTCAAATGAAAGCATACTGTTTTCTTTAATGTATCCACCTGTTAATTCATCATATAATTGCGCGATGGCAATGATTTTTCCAAATAGATGGATTTCTTCTTTTTTCTTTTTATTTGGTAAGCCTGTCCCATCAAAGTTTTCATGGTGATCTAAAATGCCGTAAACAATATTTTTTCTTCGGCAAAATGGAGATTGTGCAATAATTTCAACCGAATGTTTGACGTGATTTATCATTAATGTTTCATTTAACTTTCCTGAATTGATATGTTGGGTAAACGTATCTTTTGGATACTCGGTATAACCGATATCAGCAAATAAAGTGGCCATCACTAACTCGACCATGGAATCATCATTTAATTCCAAAGATAAGCCGATCATAAAGGAAATACACGTTGTGTTTAAACTGTGTACAAATAAAGCATCATGATATTCATCTATTTTGGAAAAAAGATTTTGAATAGATTTATCTGACCTGATTAAATGGTTTACTTTTGCATTTATATGTTTAGCTCTATTTAAAATTCGTTTAGAATCAAAGGTTTGTTCAATCACTTCCCACATCGGGGTTAAAAACTTTGAATGTAAGTCATTTAAAAAGTACCCATCTTCAATAACTTTTAGATTTTTAGAATGAGATTGAATCCCATAGTGTTCAAAAGATAAAGGAATTTGAATATATTGCTGATGGATTCTAAACACTTTGTAAAGCATTTGGTGTACATCTTTTGGTAATCTGTGATATTGATGAATGTAAAAGTGTAAATCTTCTTCTGATTTTGTAACAAGTAAAGGAAAATTTGCAGGAAAATGATTTCGAATATGCTTAATAATCGAATCTGTTAGCTTCTTATATTTTTTCACAAACAATAATCCATCTGGTCGATAGACTGGGTGTAGTACAATATCTCCAACTAAGAGTTCTTTTACTAATTTAATTTTAAATTTTTGATTATTAGACATGTTTTTCAAAACCCTTCATCATTAATTAATAATATTTTATTTTTTTAGATTTTCTTTCATTAAAGATAGTACTATTTTTCTGTGATTCAAATAAAAAACAAATAAAAACCACCAATAATTTTGGTGGGAGTTTACTAGGAGATTATTACCCATTTTCATTTACGGTACTTTTATGACAACATTTCCCCTTTTGTGTCCTTTTTCAACATATCGATGAGCATCAACAATTTGGTTTAAGTAGTAAACTTTATCTATTACTGGATAAAATTCTCCTTTTTCAATAAGCTCCTTAATAAAATTTATATCCTCTCTTTTTTGGGAAGTTACACCAAAGATTACCTTTTCTCTTTTTGTCAAATTGGTCCAAAAACTCCTCAAGGTTTCTGTTAGCCCAGCTGCTCCTAACAATAATGTTCCGTTTTTATTGAGAGATTTTTTAATTTTGTGAAAGGACGTTTTATTTACTGTCTCAAATATAACATCATATGTTTCACCATTTGTTGTAAAATCCTCTTTTGTATAATCAATTACTCTGTCTGCGCCAAGAAATTTTACCAATGACAGGTTTTTGGAACTGCATACACCAGTAACTTCTGCCCCAAAAAATTTAGCAATTTGTACTGCAGCAGTTCCAACCGCACCAGATGCACCATAAATTAGCACTTTTTGTCCTTTTTTGATATTGGCTTTTTTAAGAAAATGCAATGCAGTAGTTGCCCCAAAAGGCACAGAAGCAGCTTCATCATAATGAATGTTTTTCGGAATTAAAGAAATACATCCTTTTTCAGGTAAACATTTATATTCAGCATATGCCCCCATTTCCATACCTGTCATACCGAAGACTTTATCTCCAACTTTAAATTCCTTTATCTCTGTACCTACACTTTCAATCTCTCCTGCAAACACAGCACCTAAAATAGGCTTTTTTGGTTTGCTCCATCCAAAAAATAATCTAACTGCAAAAGGTTCAGCTTTTCTTAAACGCCAATCTCCAGAGTTTACTGCCGTTGCATAAATTCGTATTAATACTTCATTGTCTTTTGGTACTGGCTTTTTTATATCCTTAAGTTTAAGTACCTCCGTCTCCCCATATTTTGTGCAAACTATTGCTTTCATTTATTTCCTCCCTGTTATAAAAAATTAGGAGACTCCTAACAAATCAGTTTTTAAGAACATTCAATATAATATTTGTCTTTAAAGAAAAATATGATGGGATTTGATGAAAATGAGGATGATAAGGGTTATATAGCATTAAAAAGGGTTTGAAATAATAAAGAATGTTTTTAAAAACGTTTGGATTGGTATGCAAACAGAATTAAATTCTTCAAAATGCTAATTAAGATATTCGTTATTATGTTATTTAATTCCTCCTTTATATCTTTTCAATCTCTTATTTAAGGTCATTCTTTTAAAACTAATATATAGATGTGAATTTATAATTATACGGACCAAATTATTTAGTCGAAAAAACCTATATATATTTTTTCTACATTTAAGTTTATCTTGACACCTTTTCAACTTTAGAATATTATGAAAATTGAAATTGTTGTACAATATTGTTGTTCAATCAAAAAAGGGGGATTTGTTTTATGGAAATCGCTGAACATATGGGATTTATTTCTATCATCCCAGCTGCCATTGCAATTATATTAGCTTTCTGGACGAGAGATACAATTATCTCTTTACTTGCAGCATGTATTGTAGGTGTGTTACTCGCAGGAAAAGGAATACTAGGATTTCCAGAATTGCTAACAAGCGCATTAGGGAATGGAAGTTTTGCCTGGATTTTTTTACTTGAATTGTTTATTGGAATTTTGATTGCTTTTTTTCAACGCACAGGTTCTATGAAAGCGTTTACTTATCACGTAGAAAAAAGAAAGCTAACAAGGAAAAGGGTTCAACTTATGACTTGGTTTATGGGGATGTTTGTGTTTTTCAGTGATTACTTCAGTTCTCTCTTTGTGGGCTCAACGATGCGAGGTGTCTCCGATAAAGCAAAAATCTCTAGAGAAAAGCTAGCTTATATTACCGATTCCACTTCAGCACCTATGAGTATTTTAGTTCCAATTACTGCTTGGGGAGTTTTTGTTTCAGGGTTATTGGTAGGAATAGGACCAATAGAGAGTGAATCTGAGGCATTTACGGTTTTTATCCAATCTATTCCTTTCAACTTCTATGCAATTATTACGATTATATTAGTTGGACTAATCGCTTCTGGAATTGTGAAAGATTTTGGACCAATGAAAAAAGCTGAAGAGCGTGCCCAAAATGAAGGTAAGCTAATAAGAGATGGAGCTAAGCCATTAGTTTCGGAGGAGCTTACAGATATCCAACCGTATTATGAAAACAAACTATTAAGCTTAAAACTTAACTTTTTTTTACCAGTGCTTATTATTATTTCAATTGCCATTGGTACTTATATTGCTATTGACTCAGTCAAAACGATGGAAGCTTTTCTAGCAGCTGTCTTATTTTTAGGAATTGTCATGCGTCTACAAGGGATTCCTTTGTCTGATATTATGGAAACCGCTTTAAATGGAATTAAAGGTGTTATGCCTGCTGTCATGATTCTAGCTTTCGCTTATGCCCTTAATTCATTAAGCAAAGAATTGGGAACAGCGCATTATATTTTAGATGTTACACAGTCATGGATGACACCAACACTTCTTCCATTAATAGCTTTTGCTGCCGCTGCCATTATTTCTTTTGCCACAGGTACTTCCTGGGGAACATACGGTATCTTAATTCCAATTGCAGTTCCTTTAGCTGTAACATTGGCTGGAGGGGATATTAACACTTCAGTACTAGCAACGATTGCTGCAATAGCAGGAGGAGGAGTATTTGGAGATCACTGTTCTCCATTATCAGATACAACCATTCTTTCATCCACAGGTGCAGCATCTGATCACATGGACCATGTAAAAACACAAGTACCATATGCGTTAGTTGCTGCAGGCATTTGCCTAGCTATATACCTATTAGTTGGATTCATTATATAAGGAAAGGACGATTGACATGAAGATTGCAGTATTGGGATCAGGTAACGGGGGATGTGCATTAGCAGCCGATTGGGCTTTATCAAATCACGAAGTATTTATGTTCGATTTTAAAGAATTCCCTTCTAATATCGAAGCCATTAATCAAGCAGGCGGTATTAAAGTAGAAGGAGAGATAAACGGTTTCGCAAACATTCAATATGCAGGGCATGATATTCAAATTGTATTAAATAATGCAGATCTTGTATTTATTGTCGGCCCAGCATATAGTACTGAAAAATTCGCAGAAGTTTGCAAACCACATTTAACTAAAGGTCAACACATCATTATATGTCCTAGTGCTTGTGCTGGAGCTTTAGCTTTTAAAAAAGCCCTTGGTCTATCACTTGAAGATCATTCTTATATCATATCTGAAACGTCAACTCTACCTTATGCTTGTCGATTAATCGAACCCGGTCGTGTGAAAGTATTCTTGAAATTAAAAGGTGGGCTATATATCGCGGCACAGCCTAGCACTTACACACAAAAAACATTAGAATTGTTAAAAGACGTTTACCCTAACATGGAATCAGCGAAAAATGTTCTTCAAACTACATTACAAAACTCAAACCCTGTCATTCACCCTGCTATTACCTTAATGAACACAGCACTTATTGAAAGAACAGAAGGAGAATTCATGTTTTACGAAGAAGGGGTAACTCAAGGAGTTGGTAACTTAATAAAAGCAGTTGATCAGGAAAGAGTTAAAGTCGCTAAAAGTTTAGGCGTTAATGTCCTTCCTGATCCTATTATAGGTGTTAAACAAGGATATATGATTGAAGATACTTATGACAATGGATATGTTACTGCTCCAGGATTTAAAGGAATAAAGGCACAACATTCGCTTGACCATCGTTATTTAAATGAAGATGTTGGGTATTCATTAAATTTAATTATTGACTTAGCAGAACATTTCGACATTGACATCCCTGTTACCAAATCTGTTGTTCGAATTGCCTCTGTTGTTACTGGAAAAGATTTTTTAAATGAACGGAAAAGAACGCTTGAATCACTCGGGCTTAATAGTACAACACTCCAAGAATTGAATGATATTTTATAAATCGATAAAAAACCAAAGAGGATGTAACATTCTCTTTGGTTTTTTATATAAATGAATTGTTTAATGGATATTTATTTTGGTTCTCCTTCAATTCATAAAGAGTATTCATAATGTGTTTTGATAATAGATTTTCAACTTTTTCAAAGTCTTGTTCTTTCAATGACTGTACAAGTTGTTTATGCTCTTGTAGCCCACGAATATTATTTTCATCATGGACCTCAAAGAAGCGATCATAAAAAATTAAGTGAACATTCGATTTATTAATCGCTTGCTCAATAAAATCTATCAAATACTTATTGTGACATGTTCTTGCAATTGTCATATGAAATTCTTTATTAACTTCAAGGTTTTTAATGAAATCACGATCTTTATATGTATTTTCTTCTACTTTTATCAAATCCTCAAGTGTTTTGATAACCTGATCATTAATATGTTGTTTTCCATATTTAAAACCAATCATTTCAAGTTCTAATCTTGCTTTATAGACTTGTTCAATTTCTTCTATAGAAGGGTTGATTACAAAAGCGCCACGATTTGGAATGACATCTACTAACCCTTCTTGCTCTAATTCTTTAATGGCTGCACGAATGGGAGTTCTGCTAACATTTAATTTTGAAGCAATTACACTTTCTACAAGTTGAACACCTGGAGAAATATTTCTATTTAGAATAGCTTTTTTTATTGATTGATAAACATGCATTTTTGCTGATAGCTTTTTTTCTTTAATCAATTAAAATCCCCTCCCTTAAGACCGTAGACATATTTTTAAAGCTTAATAACAAAAACGACGTTATATTATTTAATATGTCTACAAGCTTGTAAATAACATGTTTCTAATTCTGATTATACCAATAATTATTATTTAAATCCGTTCATTACCTAATTTAGGTATATCTTAATTATTGCTTTCACAAATTATTCTTTATCTTTAGCACAGCAACACACTCCACATGCATCGTATGCGGAAACATGTCTACAGGTTGGACTTCTTTTGTTTCATATCCATCTTGTTCCAAAATAGCTATATCTCGGGCTAGTGTTGCTGGGTTACAGGAGACGTAAACGACTTTTTTCGGTTTCATATCGATGATTGTTTTTAAAAGTGATTCATCACAGCCCTTACGAGGAGGGTCTACAACGATTGTGTCTACTTTAATACCTTGTTCAAACCATTTTGGAATAACTTTTTCTGCTTCACCAACTGCAAACTCTACATTGTTCATTCCATTTAATTCTGCGTTTCGCTTGGCGTCTTCAATCGCTTCTGGGACAATTTCAACTCCGTACACTTTTTTCGCTTTTTGAGCGAGGAAAAGTGAAATGGTCCCAATACCGCAGTAGGCGTCAATCACTGTTTCTTGACCTGTTAAATTGGCATATTCGAGCGCTTTTTCATAAAGGACTTTCGTTTGCTCAGGATTTACTTGATAAAACGACTTCGCCGAAATGGCAAATTTAATTGGACCAATGTAGTCATAAATGTATTCAGAACCCCAAAGAACTCGCGTTTCATCCCCTAAAATGACATTCGTTCGTTTCGGATTAATGTTTTGTACGATTGATTTAATGTTAGGAAATGTGGATGTAATTTCAGAAATAATCGCTTTTTTGTTTGGAAAGTCTTTTGTGCGGGTAATGAATACTAACATCGTTTCTTTCGTTTTATAGCCGTACCGCACCATAATATGACGTAGCCAGCCCTTATGTGTTGTTTCATTATAGGACCTTATTCCATACTTACTGCAAATATCTTTAACTGCTTGTACAACTTGATCATTTTCAGACTGTTGAATTAGACAACGCTCCATGTCAATGATTTCATGGGTTCTCTTTTGATAAAAACCAGCAATTAATCCGCCTTCTCTTTCTCCAACTGGAACTTGTGCTTTATTACGGTAATTCCATGGATCGTTCATCCCAATCGTAGGATGAACGGTCACTTTATCCAGATTGACTTTGCCGATTCGTGTAAGAACTTCTTTCACATGCTTTTCTTTATGCTCAAGCTGACCCTTATAACTTAAATGCTGAAGCTGACAGCCACCGCATTGTTTATAGATGGGGCATGGAGCTTCAACGCGGTGTGAACTTTGTTCATATATTTCAATTAAACGGCCAAAAGCATAGCCTTTCTTTACTTTGACAACTTTCATTTTTCCTGTTTCACCAGGTAGCGCATTGGGAACAAATACTGGAAATCCATCAACTTTCGCAACTCCAGCTCCATCATGCGTTAAGTCTTCAAATTTCACATCATAGTATTCATTTTTCACAACAGGTGGTATAACCTTTGTCATGTTCGCTTCTCCCTTACCTTATTCTGCTTAACAGATTGTATCATACAACATGGTTTTAACCAACATGGTTAGTTTTTGAAATGAATGTTAATAATACGTAACAGAAATGAAATGCTATATTCGGTAACTTTCTCATATGATGTTTCGTCCAAGTTGCTGAAGGAGTGAATGTTCATGGAACAAAATTTAAAGGACTCTTTAATTGAAAGGATTATTTCAAAAGGTGTTTATAAAGCTGATGATGGGAAACAGTTATATGAATTAAACGTCATTGAGCTTTTAAAAATAGCCAATAAATTGGACAGTAATCAATATTATTATGGGGATAAATGTTAAAAGAGCAGCGTTTGGCTGCTCTTTTTGTATTAATGATTTTCCTTTTCTAAAATGGGAGCACATTGTTCTGCTTTTTCTTTTGCCATGATAACTTCTAGATGCTGATACAAGTTTTCGAATTCTCCAGGTAAAAGGCCACCATATTCTCCGTCTAAATTGAGCTGCATTTTTTCATCCGATTTAACTTTTACTCGGTTCGCTTTTGTATAAATGACATGTTCATCATTGATATGGTCACCGCGTAAAGCCATGCTTGCAACACGAATGAATTCTGCGATATTGGCTTTTTTGAGAATAATTAAATCAAACATTCCATCATTCAACTTCGAACCTGGAGCAAGCTTTTCAAATCCCCCAACTGAGTTTGTTAAAGAAACGAGGAATAACATGATTTCTCCTTGAAACAGTTTTCCATCGTATTCAATTTCGACTGATGTTGGACGAATAGATGGGAGCATTTCAATTCCTTTTAAATAATAAGCTAATTGACCAAGTACCGTCTTTAATTTACTTGGCACTTCATATGTCAACTCTGTTAAGCGACCGCCACCTGCTATGTTAATAAAGTAGTGGTCATTTACTTTTCCCACATCTATTTTTCTTTTAACACCATTTAAAATTGTATCTACTGCATGCATAATATTATCGCGAGGAATCCCAATGGCACGGGCAAAGTCATTTGTTGTCCCAACAGGAATGACGGCAAGTATCGGACGCTTTTCTAATGGTGCAAGACCATTAACGACTTCATTTACCGTCCCGTCTCCACCAGCAGCTACAATTAGGTTATAGCCACGTTCTGCCGCTACTTTAGCCGCTTCAATTGCATCTCCTTCTCTTGTCGTAGCATGGCAAGAAGTTTCATAACCAGCCTGTTCAAATTTTTGTAAAACCTCTGGTAAATGCTTTTTAAACGCTTCACGACCAGACGTTGGATTATAGATAATTCTCGCTTTTTTCATTACACATCATCCTAAACATAATCATGGAAACTTTTGTAGTTTTTTTACAAATGAATATTATAAAACAAAAATTCTATTTATCAAAGTATTTATATCAAGACTAACCTTGTTTTCAAGAATATACAAGCAAAACAATAAAGATGACAGTTAAATGTACATAAATTATTATTGCCAAAGTTATGAGAAGTTAAATTTTACTTCTTTATTATAAATATCTAATTGTGATTATAAAATGGTTAATTGTCCTAAGTCTAAATAACTCTTCTATGATATGTCATTAATCAAACAGGTTTAAAAGGTTTTGACTTGTCATAAGCGAGCTTGATATGCCTATGTCCCAGTATTATATGCAGCTTCGTGAAAAAATAGGTTCAGAACTTTACCTTATCTAGACCTAATTTTTAACCAAAACATTTCTACAAATTATCAATTTGGATGAGCCATAGATAAAAAATCTTAAAAAATAAAGCCGACTAGCTTTATAGCTGTCAGCTTACACAATTTTTAATGCATAATTATTTTTCATCATAATAAATGAATCGACTAGGTCTGGGTCAAAATGTTTACCATTGTTATCTTTAAGTAGCGAAAGAGCTCTATCTGTTGTCCACGCTTCTTTATAAGAACGTCTACTTGTTAACGCTTCATAAACATCAACAATTCCAACAACTCTTGCTTCAAATGGTATATCGTTTCCTTTTAATTTATGAGGATACCCTGTACCATCCCATTTTTCATGATGATGTAAAATGACGTTCTTTGCTACTTCAAAGCTTTTTTGAAATAAATCTAATTTTATATCTTTCGTAATTTTGTTTAACATGTCAACTCCAATTAAGGGATGTGTTTCAATAATCATTCGCTCATATTTGGTTAGGGGGCCTGGTTTATATAAAATCCCTTCTGGAATATTAGCCTTTCCAATATCATGTAGAATACTTGCATTGACAATATTGTCGATATACTCTTTTGATAGATGAAGCTTTAATCTTTCATTATGAAAATATAAAAGCTCTTCTGTTAATTCTTGGACTCTCTTTAAATGCCCTTCAATGCCTGGATCTCGAATTTCACACGAAATGGCTAGTACTTTCAAAATTTCACGTTTCATTTTTCGTGTATCTTCTTTTGACACATATGACCCTTCTTTCAATTTTTCAAGTTCACGGAAAATTCCTACGTAGTATACTTCATCCTCTATGCAAATTGGTGTAATGGTTATGGAAGAATGCCAAATCTCTCCAGCCTTTTTTTTATTAATAAAAACACCTGACCAAGGTTTATTCTGTCGTAAACTTTCCTTTAATTGAGTATACACTTCTTTTTTTGTTAAATTGGAACGAAGGAAATTTGGATTCTTTCCAATTGCGAAATCCTTTGAATATCCTGTTACCTTTTCAAAGGCCGGATTAACAGCTATTACGATATAATCTTCATTTGTTATGATTACGGGATCTGCTAGCTGTAAATACACTTCTAAATTTGAATGTATGTTAAACAAAGATATTTCCCCCTATAATCAAATTTAGAATCAAACTCACTCTTAAATTTTTTTGATGTTATATCCATAATACATCTATATTTTTGATTATTGTTAAGGAATATAACATTTGTCACAAAACTTCCTATTTTTATACATAAAAAAGAAAAAAATTAAATAGAAATACCCTCTTAATTCAAACGTTTGTTTAAAAATACTTGATTTGAATTTTTTAATTAAATGTTTGTTTAAAGAGTGTTTTTTATTCAAACGCTTGTTTAAATCCTTTAAAACCTTGATTCTTCAAAGACTTCATGGGTTTTTAATCAAACGTTTAAATAAATCTTGAATGTCTGATGGTCCCACATTTAATTAAACGTTTGTTTAAATCTACTAGACTTCTGTTTATATTTACTACTCACTTTTAATCAAACGCTTGTTTAAACCCTTTAAATCCTTGATGCTCAAAGACTCAAGGCTCTTAATCAAACGTTTAAATAAACGTTGAATATCTGATAGTCCCAAATTTAATTAAACGTTTGTTTAAATCTATCGGACTTCTGCTTATTTCTGCTACTCACTATAATCAAACGTTTGTTTAAACCTTTTTAAAACCTTGAAACTCAAAAAATTCAAGTCTTTTAAGCAACGTTTAATAAACTTGATTGTCTGATCGTCCCACATTTATTTAAACGTTTGTTTAAATCTATCAGACTTCTGTTTGTATCTACTGCTCACTTTTAATCAAACGCTTGTTTAAACCCTTTAAAACCTTGAAACTCAAAAGATTCAAGGCTCTTAATCAAACGTTTAAATAAACGTTGAATATCTGATGGTCCCACATTTAATTAAACGTTTGTTTATATCTATCAGACTTTTGTTTGTATCTACTGCTCACTTTTAATTAAACGCTTGTTTAAACCCTTTAAATCCTTGACGCTCAAAGATTCAAGGCACTTAATCAAACGTTTAAATAAACGTTGAATATCTGATGGTCCCACATTTAATTAAACGTTTGTTTAAATCTACTAGACTTCTGTTTATATTTACTACTCACTTTTAATCAAACGCTTGTTTAAATCCTTTAAAACCTTGATGCTCCAAGATTCAAGACTCTTAATCAAACGTTTAAATAAAACTTGAATGTCTGATAAATCCACATTTAATTAAACGTTTATTTAAAGCATTCGATTCTTCTTTTTATTTCTGCTACTCATTTAAACCAAACGTTTGTTTAAATTACTATATATTTTAAAAACACATTCATCATCTGCAAAAGGAGAAAATCACAGTGAAATGGTCTGAAACTGTGGATATAACAATTAGAAACACGGTTAAAGTTTGAAAAATCAAGGTAAAGCCCCGAAACTCACCTAAATACATTAAAAAAACGAGTTCATTAGATCAATTTTATTGCTTAAATAAAGCAAAAAGGATCTGTCTCAAAACTAAAGGATCAGACCCCACAACCTAATATATAGATACTAACCGAGTGGAGCATAGCTATATATTAGGTTAGATATGTGGGGTCAGACCCTTATGAGACAGACCCTAAAATTAACGCTTTTTAATTTCTTCAAGTAAGAACTTGTTAACCATTTGTGGGTTCGCTTGTCCTTTTGTCTTCTTCATAATTTGCCCGACTAAGAAGCCAATGGCACGGTCTTTACCGTTTTTGAAGTCTTCGACAGATTGTGGATTTTCATCCAATGTTTCTGTAACGAGCTTGCGAATTGTTCCTTCGTCAGAAATTTGAACAAGTCCTTTTTCTTTGACGATTTTTTCTGGGTCTCCACCTTTTTCAATTAGTTCTTTAAATACTTTCTTAGCAATTTTGGAGGAGATTGTTCCTTTTTCAATTAATTTAATCATACGTGCAAGGCTTTCAGGTGTTAAGGCAACTTCTGTAAGCTCCTTTTGTTCTGCATTTAAATATCCAGAAACTTCACCCATGAGCCAGTTTGATGCCATCTTAGCGTCAGCGCCTGCTTCAACTGTCGCTTCAAAGAAATCTGCCATTTCTTTCGTTAACGTTAATACTTTCGCATCATATGAAGGTAAACCTAGCTCTTCAATATATCGTTTTTGACGTGCATCTGGTAGCTCTGGAATGGACGTGCGAACACGCTCTTTCCATTCATCATCGATATGTAGCGCTACAAGGTCTGGTTCTGGGAAGTAACGATAATCATCAGAGCCTTCTTTTACACGCATTAAAATTGTTTTTCCTGTTGCCTCATCGAAACGGCGTGTTTCCTGCTGGATAACGCCACCGGATAAAAGTACTTGCTCTTGACGCTTTTGCTCGTATTCAAGACCTTTTCGAACAAAGTTAAAGGAGTTTAAGTTTTTCAGCTCTGTTTTCGTTCCGAACTCTCTTTGACCGATTGGACGAAGAGAAATGTTTGCATCACAACGAAGTGAACCTTCCTCCATCTTACAATCGGATACGCCTGTATATTGAATAATGGATTTTAATTTTTCTAAATAAGCATAAGCTTCTTCAGGTGAACGAATATCCGGCTCAGATACAATTTCAATAAGTGGTGTACCTTGACGGTTAAAGTCAACTAAAGAATAGCCATCACCTGAGTGAGTTAACTTTCCAGCATCTTCTTCAAGATGTAAACGAGTAATTCCAATTTTCTTTTTCTTTCCGTTCACTTCGATTTCAATCCAACCGTTTTCACCAATTGGCTTATCATATTGCGAAATTTGGTAAGCCTTCGGATTGTCTGGATAGAAATAGTTTTTTCGGTCAAACTTTGTATCTGTTGCAATTTCACAATTCAGTGCCATCGCTGCTTTCATCGCAAATTCAACCGCTTCTTTATTTAGAACCGGAAGAACACCTGGATAACCGAGGTCAATAACTGTTGTATTGGTGTTTGGCTCTGCTCCGAATGCATTGGGAGCACTTGAGAAGATTTTAGACTTTGTTTTTAACTCAACATGGACTTCAAGACCAATGACCGTTTCAAAATTCATTCGTTCTCACCCCTTACAGTTCAGGTTTTTGTTTATGGAAGTCTGTTGCTTGTTCAAATGCATGAGCAACACGATAAACAGTGCTTTCATCAAAATGTTTACCAATAATTTGTAAACCAAGTGGAAGGCCATTAGCAAATCCGCACGGTACAGAAATCGCAGGAACTCCTGCAAGGTTTACGTTAATGGTTAAAATATCGTTTACATACATTGTTAACGGATCATCAATTTTCTCACCAATTTTAAATGCTGGTGTTGGCGTTGTTGGTCCGATAATAACATCATACTTTTCAAGTACATCATCAAAATCCTTCTTAATTAATGTACGTACTTGCTGCGCTTTTTTATAATAAGCATCATAATAACCAGAGCTTAAAGCAAAAGTTCCAAGCATAATACGACGTTTTACTTCATTTCCGAAGCCTTCAGCACGTGTTTGTTTATACATATCGATTAAGTTTTCAGCATTGTCCGTACGGTATCCATAACGTACACCGTCAAAACGAGCTAAGTTAGCTGATGCCTCAGAAGAAGCTAATAAGTAATATGTAGCAATTCCGTATTTAGAATGTGGAAGTGATACTTCTTCCCATGTTGCCCCTAATCCCTCAAGGACTTTTAATGCATTTAAAACAGATTGACGTGATTCTTCACTTACACCTTCACCTAAGTATTCTTTTGGAACCGCAATTTTTAATCCTTTAATGTCACCTGTTAATGCAGAAAGATAGTCTGGAACTTCTACATTGGCAGAAGTAGAATCCATTTTATCAAGCCCTGCAATAACTTGAAGTAAATACGCATTATCTTCAACTGTACGAGTAATTGGTCCGATTTGATCTAAAGATGATGCAAAGGCTACTAAACCAAAACGAGAAACACGACCGTATGTAGGCTTTAGTCCAACAACACCACAAAAAGCTGCTGGTTGACGAATAGATCCACCTGTATCGGACCCTAAAGCAAATGGTACTTCCCCTGCTGCAACAGCTGCTGCAGAACCACCGCTTGATCCACCTGGAACTCTTTCCAAATCCCAAGGGTTTTTCGTCTTTTTAAATCCAGAGTTTTCGTTTGATGAACCCATCGCAAACTCATCCATGTTTAATTTTCCGATTGTAATTGCTTCAGCATCGTGAAGCTTTTGCATAACCGTAGCATCATAAATCGGATCAAAGTTCTCTAAAATTTTACTTGCACACGTTGTACGTAGACCTTTGGTCACGATGTTATCTTTAATTCCAATTGGCATACCAAAAAGTAAACCGTATTCATCTTTTTTACTAATTTCTTCATCTAATTGTTTAGCTTTTTGACGAGCTCTTTCTTCATCTAATGTTAGAAAAGCCTCTACTTTTTCATCTACTTCAGCAATACGTTTATAAGATTCTTCAACTAAATCAGATACTGAAATCTCTTTTTTATGTAACATTTCTTTTAACTCTGAAATCTTATGGTCAAATAAAGCCATTTGTTCGAAATCCCTCCTTATTCAAGAATTGATGGTACACGAACTTGTCCATCTTTATGGTCTGGAGCATTTTTTAATACTTCTTCTCTAGGAAGGCCTTGTTCTGGAACATCTTCTCTCATTATATTTTTCATGTCTAATACGTGAGAAGTTGGTTCCACATTGGAAGTATCTAATTCATTTAATTGTTCTGCAAACGTAATAATTGCATCTAACTGACTAGTAAACATTTCAGCTTCTTCTTCTGTAATGGCTAATCTAGCAAGATGCGCTACGTGTTTTACTTGTTCTTTTGAAATACGTGACAATTCCGTTCACCTCCATCATTTTCGAACCACTACAATACTCTGATAATAGCAGAATTTAGCCTAATAAAGCAACAATTCCACGTTCCTTTCAAAAGCTAGTTAACCGTTGAAACAAAAAACCACCCTTCATTCATAAGGTGGTAAACAGTGAGGATAGTCTTTTAGAATTTCCCTATCTATTTATATTTATTCAATTTCAATGGATTTTCCCTGCCTTTTTCGGAAGCGTACATTTAGAATTCCATCTTTGTAACTTGCCTTCATGTTATTTGTTAATACATAGGAAGGAAGGGGGATTGCCTGTTTAGCCCCCCTTAATTTTCGTTGGGTATTGTTTGCTAGTGATTTGCTTTTTTTAATGGAAACGATTAATTCATTATTTAACACTTTTAACTGAATGTCTTCTTTTGGAATTCCGGGTAGCTCTGCGGTAACTGTATAGAAATGATCTGTTTCATTGGTATTGATATGAAAGGAAGGGACCGTTAACCTTTCACGAAAATAATCATCTATACTATCTAATAATGTTCGTTGTGGGCGTGTTTTAAAGAATTCGTTTATTAGTTTCATTGGACCACCAGGTTGTTTCTGAAAAAAAGAGCTACTTTTTTCTTCTTTCATTCTAAACTCCCTCCTTATGACATATGACAGATATCTTTTGTATATCGTATGAAAAGGATATGGAGTTTGCCTAGGCCCTCTCTACTTTTTCATTTTAAACACCCAAAAAACCTTTATACCTTACATTTGTCCATACAATTTTATAGGTGTATGAATATATAAATAGTGTACGGTATGAATATCCTGGAGGTGAAAGAGATGGGTTTTGGTTTTGGATATGGTTGTGGCTGTAGTAGAAATGGTTATGGAGGATATGGATATGGCGGTTACGGTTATGGTTATGGATTCGCGTTAATCGTTGTATTGTTTATTTTATTAATTATTGTCGGTACTGGATTTGTTAAATATTAAGGCTTAAGATGACTTTTCCACCCTCACATATAATGCGTCGCATAAATGCGGCGTGACTGTTAACAAACGCTTGCATTCTTTGTTACTTCGCCCGAATCGCGCTTCATTACCTCATTAAGGTAACTCGTTCCTCATCGGGCTCGTGACTTGAATGACAAGCGTTTTCTTTCATTCTGATAAACCGTCTACAAACTGAAAGTTAGAATTTTTTCTTAATGTATGTATTATAAAGGGCCTGATCTTCTTTACGACAGATCCCTTCAATGGTTTCTTTGTAAAGTGAATATTTATAAAATATAATTATTAAATATTGATATTTGTCTAAATTTTTGCTAGTATAGAAACGTTCAAACAACTTATTTTAAAGTCTGGGAACAATTGTAACCGCTTCCAATCAAGAGGTGAAATACCTCAAAATTTTCTTTTTTCATAAAATAAACTTTTATTTTTTAACTGTTTTTATTTTCGTTATTTCATTATATTATACAAGGGGTGAATGTTATGCATTTTTATGAATTAGTCGCTATTACGATTTACTTTTTAGTTATGTTGGGGATTGGGCTATATGCTTACAAAAAGTCAACTGATGACTTATCTGGCTACATGCTAGGTGGTCGTAAACTTGGTCCAGCGGTTACAGCATTATCAGCAGGTGCTTCTGATATGAGTGGATGGTTGCTCATGGGATTACCTGGTGCCATGTATGCAGCAGGTATTTCAAGTATTTGGATTGCCATTGGTTTAACCATCGGAGCTTATTTTAACTATTTATTAGTTGCACCACGTTTACGTGTTTATACAGAAGTTGCAAACAACTCTATTACAATTCCAGACTTCTTTGAAAATCGTTTCAAAGATGGTTCTAAAACCTTACGTCTAGTTTCTGCTATCGTTATTTTTATTTTCTTTACTCTGTACACATCATCTGGAATGGTTGCAGGCGGTACATTATTTGAATCTGCATTTAATTTAGATTATAAACTCGGTTTAATCGTAACAGCAGGTGTTGTTGTAGCATACACATTATTTGGCGGATTTTTAGCCGTAAGTTTAACGGACTTTGTTCAAGGAACCATTATGGTTTTAGCACTTATTATCGTTCCAATTGTTGCTTTTACCGAAGTTGGTGGCGTTGGTTCAGCATTTTCAGAAATTGAAAGTATTAATCCAGCATACTTAGATATCTTTACGGGTACATCAGTTCTTGGACTTATTTCTTTATTTGCTTGGGGACTTGGTTATTTTGGACAACCACATATTATCGTTCGCTTTATGGCCATTAATTCGATTAAAGAATTAAATTCTGCACGCCGCATCGGTATCGGCTGGATGATTTTAACGGTTCTTGGTGCAATGTTAATTGGTCTTATCGGTATTGCTTACGTTTCAAAAACTGGAATTTCACTTGAGAACCCAGAAACAATCTTTATTAAATTTGCAGAAGTTTTATTCCATCCACTTGTAACAGGATTTTTACTTTCTGCGATTTTAGCGGCGATTATGAGTACAATTTCTTCTCAGCTTCTTGTAACATCTAGTGCGATAACAGAAGACTTCTATAAAGCGTTTTTTAAGCGAAATGCTACAGAAAAAGAGCTTGTAACAATTGGTCGTATTTCTGTATTAGCTGTTGCACTTATTGCAGCATTCCTGTCACTTAACCCTAATGATACAATTCTTGGCCTTGTTGGATACGCTTGGGCGGGATTCGGTGCTGCGTTCGGTCCTGTTATTATCCTTAGTTTACACTGGAAGCGTATGACAAAATGGGGAGCTCTTGCGGGAATGGTCGTTGGTACTTTAACTGTATTAATTTGGGCAAATACTCCATTAAGTGATACATTATATGAAATGATTCCAGGCTTTATCTTAAGCTTAATTTCCGTTGTTGTTGTAAGCTTAATGACAAGTGAGCCAGAAAAAGAAATCACGGAAACATTCGAAATAATGGAACAAAAATTGGTAGATGACATGAAATAAAGCCTTAATCAAAAGGGCGTGTCTCAAAACGAAAGGATTAGACCTTTATGAGACACGCCCTTTTATTTTTTAAGTTATGAACTTATTACTTTATTTTAAAAGTAGAAGTGACTTTTTGTAATTGGGTGGCCATTGTATATAACGTTTCACTCAAACTTTTTAATTCATCAACTGATTGATTTTGCTGAGTAACAGAAGCTGAAATTTCTTGCGTAGCTGCCGTACTCTCTTCTGATATGGCGGCTATTTGCTGAATGGCTGCTAAAGATTCTTTTGCTGCATTTGATACGACTACAGTATTTTGGGACGTTTTTGTTATGAGATTTGCCAGCTGATCTACTGAATCACGTATTTGTTTAAATAAGCTACCATTTTCTTTTATAAGCTCTGTTCCAATCATAATTTGTTCAAAGCTTTTGTCGTTTATCGAAATAGCACCTTTTGTTTCGTTCATGATTTCTTCAATATTTCGGATAATTTGTGCTACAGAATCGTCTGTTTGCTGTGCGAGCTTTTGTATTTCTTGAGCTACAACACCAAATCCTTTTCCAGCCTCTCCTGCACGAGCAGCTTCAATGGATGCATTTAATGATAATAAATGGATTTGTGATGAGATATCTTTAATAATGGTTATAATGCTAGCAATTTCTTTCGATTTATTTCCTAACTGTTTTAGTTGCTCTGTCGTTTTTTCCCCGTACTTTTTAATTTCTTCCATTTGCTCTGTTGCTTTATCCACCTGCTTATTTCCATTTAGCGTCATTTCCTTCGATTGATTAGCCAATGTTTCAATTTGGACATATTCTCCTTCAATATCTGACATTAATTCAGACGTAATTTCCACTTGATTAGCAATTTGTTCAATATGCTGCGTTTGGTCCTCTAAAGCCTGAACTTCCTGAGTAGTACTTACTGCAATTTGATTGATGCTAGTAGCTAATTCAGTTGAACTTTTTAAGACATTAGAGCTTGTCTCATCAATTTTAACCGATGAATTTCGGATATCTTGTACAATTGATAAAAATTTTTGTCTCATTTCTTCAAAACTACTATAAAGTTGTCCTAGTTCATCTTGACGATTATTAGATATAGGCTCTGTTAAAACACCATCTGTAAGATTTTTAGCATGTCCTGCAAGCTGTAAAATCGGTTTTGAAAATCTCCTTGAAATAAAGAAGGAAACAATTATCCCAATAACAATCACACTGACTAAAATAATGATCGATGTTAGTAGTGTCTTTTTTTCTAAATCTTTAATAAATTTCGCACTCATATCGATTCCCAATAAGTAAGAATCAGAAATTGGTATAAAAACGGATTTATGAACACCCCATTCATCCTCATACACTTCACTAAACAATGTAGTTTGTTCTTGGAGGGCTCTATTTTGTTCATCAGTAAATGGTAATTCAGTTAAATAATATTCTTCCGTACCATTTAATGCGACGATTACATCCTTTTGATCAACCTTTCCAATGACATAGGCTAATTCAATATTTGAATACTCTTCTTGAAATTCGGTTAGTTTATTGACAAGCTTGCTATGTTCATTTTTGTTATTTACTGCATTTGTTACATCTTCAATTTTGACTTCTTTAGCTAGTTCGTATATTAAGATCGATAGTTGATTTTCAAATTGCTTCATTACATTGTTTTGGATAATACCACTTATAATCCAATAAAAAGCTCCCATTATCATAATTGTCGTTATTAACATTTGCGTAAGAAAACCGACCGTTAACTGACGGTTAATCGATTGTTTAATTGAAAAGATAGATCTTAACATTTCTTTTACCCCTTTTTTTATTATGATAAAACTTCAGCAACCTTTTTCGTCTCGATAAATTCATTCATATCGAGCTGAATAATTTTTTGATTTTCATGGAAAGAATCACTTTTATAAAATACAACAGCAAATGTTATGTCATGCTCACAGAAAGTCACTCGGTAATCTAAAATATTTAAGAATTGTGATTTTAGCCCTTCATGGTTGATCGATTGTACATCCGAATAAGTTATATCGTTCGGTAGCTCTGCACAATAAAAGCTAAATATTTCGTCGGAAGGGGTTGATAAAATTTTATCCCAGTCTGGCTTTTTTTCTAAAAAGAAATATTCATATGGATTGATATTAAATGCATAATATCCTAATTCTGTGGTTCCGATTCCGGCAAATCTTAATGGATTAATTTCAATAGGCACAATTGCTCCATCTTTTTTTAATCGAATTTCAAAATGAAGTGGAAAGGATTTCAGACTATATTTTGTTCCAACAACTTGTAAAAATGTTTCTACACTTTCTTTAACCTCTTGAATAACAGATTTACTTGTATAGTAAATGCCATCTGCAGTATCTCGATTATTTTTAAATAAGCGCTTAAAAATACTTAATATGACAGGCTCACCTTGACTTGTAAAGTATGCGTCGATTGCAAATTCTTCTCCTTCAATCCATTCTTCAAGTAAAAATGAAGTGCTATTAATGACAGAAGAAGGGAAGACACTAGTTGACGTTTGTACAGAATTTTTAATCATATGTATAAAGCTTTTCCATTCCTCGGCATTTTCAATTTTGAATACTCCCATGCTGGCATAACCTACTATTGGTTTAATAATAATTGGAAATGGAATATCATCTAGATTGGCAGATTCTAACTCTTTTGCATCCATTTCACGAAAATAGAAATGAGGATAGAACTGTTTCATCTCTTTACGAAACATTAATTTATTTTTAAAGGCAGAAACTTGGGATGAAAGTGGAAGGAAATCTTTTTCTAATATTCGTAATCCGTACTCAGAGTTACATAAGATTCGTGGAGAGTCATCTGTGAGAGTCTGAAAAAGTTCATAATCATTAATGAATCTCAATTCTTCTTTGTACGGAATCTGAACAGTTCCCGATTGAAAGACTGGAATATTCAATTCCTTTAGAGTTTGAGCTAAAAGAGGAGAAACATAAGGTTTGTCGAGAATAATCATAATTTTCCTCCTATCAATATAATAATAATTTAAAATTTATGAGTTTGAGATTTATGAATTAAAGATATACTTTTAAACTTTACTTCTTAATTCAGACTAAAAATAAAAAATCTACCTGCTACAGGTACAGGTAGAACAATCCAAATGACCTATAGCAGCCCGGCGGTCATAGAATATGAATATTCCTTAGATCCGTAGCTTTGCGTCCCACACTTTCGCATGGTTTGCCTTTGTTATAGAAAAAATTATTTAATTGTATTGACAAATACCATAAAGTTTGGAAGATATGCTCATTTTAGCAATTATTCGACAAAATTTCACCGAAATAATCATTTGTGGTATTCCGCAATTTTATTTCGGGAATAGCTGATATAAAAGGAATTTTAGGGAAATTACATACATACTTAGGCTAAGCAAAAAGAGAGAAAAAATCGAAAATTGATGTAATTTGTCGGATTTTGACGTTTACTAGTACAACATTTTTATAGATTCAAGAATTTACTATCACTAAATCCAGACATAAAAATACTAAAATATAAAGACAAACAATAGGGGGCTGTCCGATAAGTACCTAAAATCAAGTGGTTGTCTAATAAGCCCATAAAATGGGGCAAACGGAGAAATTTTGAAAGTACCTGATAATAAAATAATATTTAGACTTGCAACAAGTACAAAAATGAAGTAAAAAAGATCGAGGAGGCGGCTATCCTTTAGGGAACAGCACGAGCCGAAGACCCCACAGACGAGCTGGCGAGTCGAGGAGGCTGATAGAAAAGCGGAGGCGACTGCCCAGCGTCGTACGAACGGGAGACTCTCCCACACTGAGATAAAGGAGATACCGTGAGGAACGAGCGGATGTCGACTTATCGTAGGGGAGGGAGAGAATCGTTCGATAGACGCTAGGAGCCGAAGCTAGACAGGCCGTGCCCGCGGAAAGCGTCCGCCACCTCGAATTTAGTTTATAAAGAAAGGGGCTGACTTTTTGGACAGCCCCCTCTAAATAGTTAGTTTATAATTAAAGCATTTCTGATGTTGTTTTCGCTTGCATGTGAAGAAGTAAGTAGTCAGGTCCACCTGCTTTTGAGTCTGTACCAGACATGTTGAAGCCACCAAATGGTTGGTAACCAACAATTGCTC